>Ga0172375_10001018_pt1 | contig 45312 bp, 40 predicted proteins | sample LakKiv1m_FD_114537 | JGI IMG/M metagenome (GOLD analysis project Ga0172375, IMG submission 114537) | Freshwater microbial communities from Kabuno Bay, South-Kivu, Congo - kab_092012_11.1m | ecosystem: Environmental > Aquatic > Freshwater > Lake | place: Democratic Republic of the Congo... | reverse complement strand
GGATGATTAAGATTTCGTCAAATGTCTACCTGGCAGTAAGATTTTAATACTCTGAGTTCCAATTAATAATTATTGATTCCCCGGGGTTGCTTCGGCAAACCCGGGCTTATATTTATGGTCAAATCAAGAATTGCCATTATTAAACCAACTATTCCCCAAAAAAGTATGCTTATTTTTTCTAAAGAAATATTTGACAAATCCATAATTCTGCTCACTTCACCCCTTCACCTTCCCCGTTCTAATATTTATTGAGTCGTAGTTTGGGTATGCGTAGACGGCTTGTTTGATTTTTTTTAGGATTACGAGTTTTAGGGCCGCGAGTTGTCCTATGTCTCGGCTGATTGCTTCTTGGTGCCTATTTAGCATCTGGGCTATTTGGGAGACGGATTTTGGTTTTAATTCGCCTTGGGCGCTAATCAAATAATTAAATAGGTCTAGTCTCATTGGGGAGAGTAATTTGTTTAATTGTTCGAATGATTCAACATAGAGGACGCTGGCTGGTTGTTTAGTTTGCTTGTTGGATAATAAATTATCCCAGTCTTTCTCCAGGTCTCCGCCGATTATTATTGTTAATGCTTTCTTCTTACCCAAAATCTCAAGCCTCTATAATATACTAAGAACCAATACCTTTATAACATTAATGTTATACATTAAAGCCATTTCCTAATGTATGCCTCAACGTACTTCTTATAGTTCTCAGCAATATCCATTCTAAACTCGCGAAAACTCTTATCATCCACCCTATTATCAAGCAATAAATCGCCCTTGTGCCCAAGTTCAATATAGAATCGGTGAACATGGCAGCGACCATGCGCGGTATCATACCTTATTATTTCATAATTCTCCTCTCCCCTTGAGAGCAATAATACCGCACTAAAATTAAGCAGGCGCTTCTCTTTTGGAATATAATCCGCTTCTGTACACAAAATACAATTAACATCCTCATCAAGGAGCTTTTGCTTAGTATACTTAACAATCTCCATGAAATGAGCGAATAAAGAATCCTATAAAAAACACTACTTTGAATACGACACTTGTCTAACCAATAATACCGGCATCTCACCTTGAATAGTTTTATATATTGGTTTTGGGGATAATAATTATAGTGTTGTTTTATGGCTAAACCGATTGAACCTACTCCTGTTTTACGGGGGAAGTATGCGTTGCGCTTTATTAGGATGATGAAGGAGACAGAAGCAAGAACAGAACTTACTCCGATTGAGAAGGAATTTAAGAGGTTAATGAAGGAGAATGAGAAGCTCTACAAGAACGTTAAAACTACTTTATAACATTCATGGTGTCTAAGAACATTGGAACACTTCTCCCCCTGATTTCTTTTATTGGTGAAAAACCTGACTTTAAGTAAAAATCAACCGGGTTCTTTCCTTCTGAATCCAAATAATTCTTTGAATCAACAAGTATGAATCTGCATCCTGCCTTACGATTAATATCATCAACGAGCCCCATTGCAAAGCCCAACATTATTTTACCTATTCCTTTTCCAGTAAACCCTTTCCTTACCGCTAGTCTCCCAATCTTAAGCGCGGGAAGCGATTTGTAATTAATCCCTTTCTTTGTCATCATGGAACGCATCCTTGTATTAAGGACAATGGCATCCACAGAGACAGTGGCATAAGCCACTAATTGATTGTTATCCTTTAATACCCACAAATATGTCTTGTTCACAGATTGTTTTGTCTGAAACAACGAGTCCTCAACTAGAAAATCTTTTAGTTCAGTGAAACCGCAATCAAAGGATGAAATCAATTCCATTGTTGAATCATTCAACTCAATTATCTCAAGATTCTGGAGAATATTATTTTCAACCATGAAAAGAACTTTGATTAGTTTCTTTAAAAACATTCGCCAAGTGCCGTGCCGAACTAAAAAAAATAGATGAAGTGAAAAGGGATTATTCCTTTCCACTCAATAAATTAATTTACTTCTTTGCCTTCGCCTGTTTTTCTTTTATAGCAGCATGCGCAGCAGCTAACCTAGCAATTGGAACCCTATACGGGCTACAACTTACGTTGCTCATTCCAATTCGGTGGCAGAATTCTACTGTTGCTGGGTCTCCGCCGTGTTCGCCGCAGATACCAATATCAATATCTTTGCGAACTCCGCGTGCGAGTGAAACAGCCATTTTCATTAGGAGTCCTACTCCTTCTTGGTCTATGGATTGGAATGGGTCGCGAGCATAAATTCCTTTCTCAACATATGGAATCAGGAAGCGAGCAGAATCGTCTCTTGAGAATCCGCATGTCATTTGGGTTAAATCGTTTGTTCCAAATGAGAAGAACTCTGCTTCCTTAGCCAATACATCAGCTGTCAAAGCCGCTCTAGGAACTTCTAGCATTGAGCCAATAGTGTAATGCACTTTACCTTGAGCACCAACCTCTTTAGCTATTCTTCTAGTTAATTCAGCTAGCGGAGTATATTCCTTAATAGTTCCAACTATTGGGATTTCTATTTCAGGAATTGCTTTAACTCCTTTCTTTGCAACATTCATCGCTGCTTTGAAAATTGCTCTAACTTGTGTCTCCATTATTTCAGGATAAACAACAGCAAGTCTGCATCCTCTAAATCCAAGCATTGGGTTGAATTCGTGTAAAGCAACAATTGTTTCCTTTACGTCCTTTGAAGTTACTCCAAGTTCTTTTGCAAGCTCATCTATTTCCTTTGTTTGTTCTTCTCTTGGCAAGAACTCGTGGAGTGGAGGGTCAAGCATTCTAATAATGACAGGAAGTCCGTTCATCGCTGTGAATATTCCCTCAAAGTCCTCTATTTGGAAAGGCTCAATTTTAGCTAATGCTCTTTTTCTTCCTTCAGTGTCCTTTGCGAGTATCATTTCTCTTACTGCCTTAATCCTTGTTGCCTCAAAGAACATGTGTTCTGTTCGAACAAGCCCAATTCCTTCAGCACCAAAATTGCGAGCGATTTGTGCATCCTTTGGTGTATCAGCATTTGTTCTAACCTTTAGTGTTCTAAATGAATCAGCCCACTTCATTAGGATACTAAAATCACCGGAGAGTGTTGGCTCAACAACCGGTACAGCGCCTAAAATTACGTGCCCTGTTGAACCATTTAGAGAAATTATGTCCCCTTCTTTTACTACTTTTCCTTTACAAGTGAACATTTTTTTCTTCTCATCCATTACTATCTCATCGCACCCTGATACACAGCACTTACCCATTCCGCGTGCAACAACAGCGGCGTGAGAGGTCATTCCACCACGAGCGGTTAATATTCCAACGGAAGAGTGCATTCCCTCAATATCTTCAGGAGAGGTTTCAAGGCGAGCGAGAATAACTTTTTCTCCTTTCTCTGCCCACATCTTTGCGTCAGCAGCGTTAAAAACAACTTTTCCTACCGCAGCACCAGGTGAAGCAGGCAATCCTTCGGTTAGCGCTTCGTACTTGTGCTTTGGGTCAAATTGTTTGTGCAACAATTGGTCAAGCGATGATGGCTCAACTCTAAGAACAGCTTCCTCTGTGGAAATTAATTTCTCATTAACCATATCAACCGCTATCTTAACAGCAGCGTGAGCGGTTCTCTTACCATTACGAGTCTGCAACATATATAATTTCTCGTGTTCTATTGTGAACTCAAAGTCCTGCATATCCTTATAGGATTTCTCAAGGATTGAGCGTATCTCAACGAGCTCCTTATACACTTTAGGAAGAACCTTTCCTAACTCTTCAACTTTCTTAGGTGTTCTAATCCCAGCAACAACATCCTCTCCTTGCGCATTCATTAAGAATTCCCCGTAGAATTTGTTTTCTCCAGTGGATGGGTTTCTTGTGAAAGCAACTCCTGTTCCTGAGTCCTCACCCATGTTACCGAAAACCATTTCCTGTACATTAACCGCTGTACCCCAATCAGAGGGAACGTGGTTTAATCTTCTATAAATAATTGCTCTATCATTCATCCATGAGCGAAACACAGCATCTCTGGACCTCTTCAATTGAATAATTGGGTCCTGCGGGAAATCCTCCCCGGTTTCTTTTTTATAAAGTGCTTTGTATTTTGCGCACAAATCCTTTAGCATTGGCGCAGTCATTTCTGTATCCATCTTTATTTTGTTCGCGTGTTTTATTTCATCCATTATGTGCTCAAACTTCATTCTATCTACTTCCATTACAACATCAGCGAACATGGTGATGAATCTTCTGTATGAATCAAACGCAAATCTCTCATTCTTAGTGGATTTTGCTATTGCCTCAACAACAACATCATTAATACCCAAATTCAAAATTGTATCCATCATTCCGGGCATTGAAGCAGGAGCACCGCTTCTAACAGAAACTAATAAAGTATTCTTTGGGTCACCGAATTTTTTTCCTGTTTTTTTCTCCATTGCCTTAACCGCAACCATCATCTGCTCATCAACTAGAGCAGGGCACTTCTTTCCGCTATCGTAGAAAACCTTACAAACATCAGTAGAAATAGTAAAACCATAAGGAACAGGCAAACCAATCTTAGTCATATCAGCCAAATTAGCTCCCTTACCGCCAAGAAGCATCTTCATGCTCTTGTCTCCCTCTTCAAACATATACACATACTTTTCTTTAGCCATGAATAATTCCTCCATCACCAGACACTATTGAATAGGATTGGAAAAAAAAGGTTAATAAACGTGAGTAAAAGAAGGAAAATGCCAAAAAATTATAGAGAAAACTCGATTCAAGAAAACAAATTATGCTTTTCGCATTTCTTTTAACCGCTTAGCAATCTCTTTCCCTAGTAACTCCACATATACTCCGCGGTTTAATGCAATTTGCCTTAATACATTCACATCAGACAAAGCGAGTTGCAGAGTTGGGATGCCTAAAGAGCCGGCAACCTCTTTTGCTTCCTTTTTTCTAATAGGAATGCGCTCTGGGTGGTGCTTTCTCTCATAATCAAGACCTAATTTGTAATTCTTACTAATACGAGTTCTAACCCCAGTAACATCTCTTTGTGAATTCCTAACAAATGGAGCAAAACTAAAACCCATTCTCTTCTTATTTGCCTTCAAATACTCATTTATCCATTCAGCACTAAAAGTAAATTCTCTTGTGGAAGTCATTCCTTCACGAACAGGGTAATCCGCAAGCCAGCGGCAAAACTCTTGAATGGATTGGAGAGGGGCCCACTTCCCTGATTTAAGTAACTCCCTCGCAACCTTAATCCTCTCAGGTATTATAGCCCCCGCAACCCTCTTCTTAGCAATGGCTTTTTGCGTAACGGGATTAATTTTCTTTTTAATCGCCGCACGGGCAATTATTCGCTTTGAACGTAAAGGCATACAAAATACTCTGCTAAGGCAGTATTTAAGTATTTGCAGGGGAGGAAAAGTTGGGGACTAGGGAAAATAGAAAAGAAGGGATTAACGAAATAAATTAATTTAGCTCAACCCAAATGCAGAGAGTGACTCAACCTTCCACTCAATAAGCATATTCTTGTTAATTGTATATCCATTAATCCCCTTATCCGCATAATTCCCATCCACATACAGCGCGAGGTAATAATCCTTGTTAAAATCAAGGTTATTCACGTTAGTAACAAATGGTCCTGTTGGATAATCAATATAATTAACATCAAAATTTGATTTCATTAAATCAAAAGCATTTACTCCCAAATTAGAATTAATATTTTTGCCAAGAACTAATACGCCAGAAAAATCAATTAATCTTACTTCAACATTCACTGAGTTAGCATCAACAACAGAAACATTTTGCGAAGAAGTACACCCAAAAATAAACAAGAGGGCAAACAAAGCCAAGCACATTACAAATAATTTATTCAACACATCACCAATAATAACTAAATAAAAAAAATAGAAAGGATTTATTAACCCGTTAATTATAGTCACTTCTCCGCCATCTTCCAAAAAGTATTAAAGTATTTTTTAAAACTCGCAGCAACCTCTTCGCTCTCAATTAGAAAAGCGAAGGGCTCCTGTGCGCGAATAGTGAGGAGAGTCTTATGTCCATAAAATGTGATTTGAAGGGAGGTCATCAAAAATTCTGGGAGATACCTAATATCGGAAACAAGTTTTGTTGTGGGAACAAGAGTGTCCCTAAGAGTGCTGTTCGCAAGCATCTTAACCTTAATTTTTTTCTGCGCACGAAGCTGATGATACTTGTAAAAGAAACGGTAATTCTGGGGAGTATCATTAAAATACCCTGCGCCAATAACATAATACTCATCCCCCGCGTCAAGCTCATCAAGAATACCTCTAAAAAAATTGGAGATTGCCTTAAAACCATAATAAACCGTTGCCTCTGCCTTGGAAGAGGAACTTGCCTGCTTCATAAGGGAAGGAATAAGCCCCTCAACAACCCCACGCTTCTCATTAAGCCGCTCCTTCTCCTCATCAATATAATCAAGGATTCTTTTTGGCTCAAGGGCGCGGAAATACGCAACGCCCCCCTTAATGGAATGGCTCACAAGCCCCTTCTTCTCCAAGCGGGAAAGAATTGGGTATATTTTGGAATTGGATACCTCGGCGGAGGAGGAGATTGCGCCGGTTTTACTTGCGCCAAGACGCAAAAGGGCCAAGTATGCCTTAACTTCGCCTTCAGTAAGCCCTATTTCATTGAGGGAAGAGAAATCCATACCAAATATTTGGGAGGAGGAGAATAAAAGAGTTGCTATTACTACCCCCCAAGGGGGAGATTAGACATATTAGGCGAAGTGAAAGCAAATTCCTTACGGCTTACCCAAACAAAGGAGGCCGTGGGGTGAGAGGTTGAAAAAGGAATATTTAGCAATCAGCGCAGCAGCAGCGATACTTGTTGTTGCAGTGCTGGCAGTGGGATTCTCAAGCAGCGGATTATTTCTGCTTGGGGGAGAAGGAAAGACAAATGAAACGGTGAAAATAAGGATGGGTGGAACACCAATAGCACAAGGATTGCCAGTATTCATGGCAATAGACAAAAATTACTTTAAAGAAGCAGGAATTGATTTGGAATACACAAAATTTGAGGCGCCAAATCAGTTAATTGATGCGCTGCTACAGGATAAACTGGATTTTACGTTTTCCGGAAGCCCCTCAGGTATAGCTGCAATTGCGGACCACCAAAATCCGGGAAAACTTAAGTTCTACCTGCTTGCGGGAGGAACAAAAGAAATGCCTGCGTCAACACTACTAATACCAATTGACAGCAATATCACAACAATAAAGGATCTGAATGGAAAAAAACTCGGGATATTCGGGGGCTCAATCCAGTGGAGAACAATGGCAAGAGACTTGCTTGCAAAAAATGGGTTGGTTGCGGATAAGGATACCCAGTTAGTAGAACTTTCAACAGCAACACAAGTGCCAACACTTGCAGCACACCAAATAGATGCGCTCTTGGCAATTGAACCAGTAACAACAATTGCAAAAGATACAAATGTTGGAAAAGTTCTGATGAACGCTGCGGAAGAAACAATGCTTGTTGATCCATTCTATGCGGCTGCGGGAGCAGTAAACACAAAGTTTGCAAGAGAGCACCCGCAGGAAACAAAGAAAGTAATTGAGGTAATAGACAGAGCAGTAAAAGAGATGGAGCAGAACCCGCAAGATAGCAGAAAATATCTCAAAGGATATACTCCTCTAAATGATGCAGTTGCTGGAAAAATTGTGATGCCAGTACTCAAAACCTGTGGAGAAATAACAACTCACGATATGGAGAGCTTCCAAAAATTCCTTGATTTGTTTGAGGAATACAAAGTAGTGGATGGAAAGCTTGATGCCCAAGCACTAATGTACTGTGATGTAAAAGCGAGCTAAAAGAAAATGAGAACAGAAAAGCAAATGACAAAGTAAAAATGTGAATAAAAAAATATGTTGGGGGTGAATGGGATGGCTTTGGGAAAAGAAATTTTGGTAAAAGGATTATCCAAGTCCTTTGATGAGAACGAAGTCATCTCAAACATCACCTTTGAGGCAGAGAAAGGAGATATTATTGCAATCTTTGGACCAAATGGGTGCGGGAAAAGCACACTGCTTAACATCCTCTCAGAGATTAGCGATAAAACAAAAGGAAAAGTGGAAATGCAAAACTTTAACCCAAAGAAATTCAGTTATATTTTTCAAAACTACCGCGAATCACTCCTCCCGTGGAGAAATAATTATGAGAACATTGCGTTCCCGCTGAGGTTAAATGAAACAGAGGAAGAGGAAGTGAGAAGAAAAGTTGTTGAGATGGAGAAAATATTCTCCTTCAAAGCAAACTTGGGACTCTACCCGTACGAACTCTCCGGAGGGCAGCAGCAAATACTCGCATTCATGCGCGCGTTAATCACACAGCCAGAAATATTATTTATTGATGAGCCCTTCTCCGCGCTGGATTATGAAAACAATTTACTATTACGAACACAATTACAAAAATATTACTCAAAATATAAACCAACAATCCTTGCAATCACGCATGATATTGAAGAAGCCGTGCACATAGCAAACAAAATAATTGTCCTCTCAAAGAAACCCACACAAATAGTGGAGATAATTGAGAATGATGCACCATACCCAAGGGGAACTGAGTTCTTGAATTCAAAACAATTTGCTGAGACAAAGAAAAAAGTATTAAGTGCTTTTCAGAGAGGTGCTTTAGCATGAAAAAGAACTTCTTAATCGGAATAATTGTTTTCTTCGCGGCGTGGTGGGTAGTTGCGGCGGTGCACTTACTTGATGCATTCTTCCTCCCCGGACCAGTAGAGGTACTTATAGAGCTTGCACAACTATTATGGAACGGGAGCCTTAACTTTGATATTTACTCAACAATGGTAAGAATCGGAATCGCATTTGCAATAGCACTCATTATTGGTTTGCCAATAGGAATACTAATCGGAGCATCAACAAAGATATATGAGAGCGTTGAATTTATCATTGACTTTTTCCGCTCACTCCCCGCAACAGCAATATTCCCATTATTTCTTTTAGTGTTCGGGATTGATGATTCCTCAAAAATAGCGGTGGCGGCATTTGGTGCAGCGCTTGTAATAATATTCAATACCGCGCACGGAGTAATGAACTCAAAAAAATCAAGGATAATCGCGGCAAAACTAATGGGCGCAAAGAAATTACAAATATTCAAAAGCATTGTATTCTGGGAATCCTTACCACAAACATTCATCGGGATAAGAACCTCAATAAGTTTGGCGCTGATAATTATAATAGTTACTGAAATGTTCATCGGGACATACGCGGGTTTAGGAAGAAGAATAATTGATTTCCAATACATTTACAACATAAAAGGACTCTTCGCAGTAATCTTACTCACAGGCGCAATTGGATACGCAATAAATATGCTTGTTGCAAAAATAGAAAGAAAAGTAGTTCATTGGAGCGGGAAATAAAAAGTGCACGGGCTAACAAGCCCATTTTCTTTAATGCATGTTTGTTTGCAGCAGCAAATAAAAAGTGCACGGGCTAACAAGCCCATTTTCTTTAATGCATGTTTGTTTGCAGCAGCAAATAAAAATGCACGGGGACGGGATCGAACCGTCGAACGCACTAAGCGGCAGGGTCCTAAACCCTGTGGGTTTGACCACTCCCCAACCCGTGCAATAAACTCTTAATTCAAAAGCTTTGCTTATGATAGTCAATAAATTAATTCATGCGAAGATACTTTATAAAAGTTGCTTAAAGACAAAAAGAAGCAACTTTTGCTCTCCAAGAAAGTGTTAAATATCGGATAAGTGCTAATTTAACGGGGTGGTTGGGGGATGACTCTAGCTAAATTACAAGGGGACTTACTTAAGGTAAGAGAGGATTTGACTCGCGCAAAAAAAGCCAATGATGGATTTGAGCGCGTGTTACAGGAAATGAGTATACTAAAGAGCAGAAGCATTGCTAATCCTGCGACAAAGAGCCAGATTGTTGAGGAACTCAAGGGAAAAGAAATACTTGATTTATTCTCAAGCATAGAAACTGATTTTGAGGAACTAAGACAAAAAATGGCGAAGCAAAGCATTGAGAAAGAAGGAATAATTGATTTCATTGAGTCAATCAGAACCAAAAAAACTTTTTCTTTTGAAGGAACAGAACAAACACTCTCATTTTTGGAAAAATCCGTGGAAGCGCTTGACGCATCACACGTAGCAGTAAAGCCGGAGTTCATCGGATTAATTGATCTTGGTCCTCTCGCAATAGAACACAAACTCATGAGAAATAACTCAGGAGTAATCGTTGAGAAAGAAAGATTTGGCGAACTACTTGTCGCACTACTCTCAAAGAAAATGTTCCATGATTTAATATTTGAAACGGACAGAGTAAAAATTGTTCTAAAAAACGCAAGAGAAATACTTGTGGAAGCAGAGAACTCAAATATTAGAACAATGGCTAGAATTGCTAAACCAGTTGTTTATTAAAAAAGAATTGCCCAAAACAACCACTCCAGGGCAATTACTTTTATTTTTTTTTATTGAATTAAAAATCCTTCTCTTGCCGCGGCAGATTTAATTGCAGCATCATCCCCAAGGTGACCAAATCTCATTCTTGCCCAAGCCAATGAAACAGGGCGTTTTTTTCCCTGAACGACCGAACCAACTATTCTTCCACGCGCATTTTGCTGTGCCAGTTGCTGTTTTCCTTTGTTTGAGTGAATACTTATTCCTATCAAATCACCTAAATATAATTAAACCAAAAACGCGCTTGCTGTTACGCTTGAGTCCCAGGAGAAGCGCGGGCGCGTCTTTATCATCCAAATCTTTTCAGTATTATCATCAATTACTAAAGCGTATCCTTTTTGGCGGGGCATCTCTGAATATAATTTATCCAAATCGGAGTGCATGTAGCTGGGGCGCAGAGCCGCAACGGCGGCAATATCAGGTTGAGATGTCATCCTGTGTGAAATAAATATATCACACTGGGAAATTGTATCAGGATGTAATTTCTCAGGGCGCTGAGTAGCAAGAATTAATCCAAGTCCCGGCTGTCTTCCTACACGAACCCACTCAAGCAGAATCGGGAGCGCAATATTCTCCTCATCCTTTGGCATAAACATATGCGCCTCATCAATCATCATCCAAACAAGAGGCATCTTACTTGAACGCTTATTCTCTTTTATTAATTTAATTTCCTCTTCCTTTCTAAACAACATTCTCTGCTCAAATAATTTTTTTCCAATTAACGCAACAACAACATCCTTTACTCCCTCGGCGCCAAGAGTTTGACGATAAGAGGAAACATCAATAACAGTAATCATTCCAGGAGTAGCAAGTTCAGAGATTTTTGTTCCTTCCTTCTCAATTAATCCCCAAGATTTAACCATAGTTAATCTGCTAGCAAGCGCCTGCCTTGAAGTGGAGTCAGATTCCGTATCGGTTTTCACGGCAGTAATCACATCATCAATACCATAATATGTTCCAATTCTTTCGCGCACCCTCTGAACTGCCCTTGAAAGTAATACTCCTTCGGGGTCACGCCAAGAGAGTTTAAAAAGCGCCATCCACTCACTCTCCTCAAGCTCAGAACATTTTAATGTAAATGCCCCATCAATCGGCAATCCTTTTTCTTTGTAAAACGCGAGTTGTGCCTGCGGAACCAATACTTTTACTTCAGTCTTCTCTGCCTTTAATTCCCACTCATTTAACTCGGCAGAATCAGCATTCCCCGCAGGGAGTTTTAATCCCCAAAAAATCCCGACAGTATCAATTGTTATTGCGGCGACACGATTCTTTATCATCGGATCAAGTCTTGCCATCTCCTCCATGAGAACGGCAAGCGAATAACTATTATGAATAATTATGTCATTAGCAACAAAATTATGCCCTTCTGGAACAGAAATATCATATACTTTAGTTTCTCCAATAATCTCCAGGATTGAAACTATCTCATCCCAATAAACATCTGAAGAGGCTAATTGCTGCAAATATTCATTATTGTCTGCCGTAGCTATTCTCATTAACTTGCTCCTGCTGGGAGAATAAAAAATGCTTTCTCTCATTGCTTTTGGATGAGCATAACTAAGTTTTCTTCCAATCTCTGCCCAGTTACTCGGAGCATAAAAATCCCAAATCTCTTTTGGAATAGTGTCATTATTCGGATTAAAATTTCGCGAAGCGAATAATTCAAGTGCTTGCTTTTGCCGTTCTTCTTTTTTCCCAAAAAAACCAATCTTGTCAATAAATTGCTTGCAAAACTCGCCCTCTATTGATAATTCATTTGATTTAAACTGTTTCCCATTCAATAAAACATTCTTCTCGCGTAAAACCGAGATTACCCCGAATTTCAGCAGTAAATGCTGAATTTGTCTAATCATTTTGCCTGAACTGGAACAATAACTAATCCGGTACCTGTTCTCATCTTTATAAATAGTGCCATCACACGAGAATAAACGATTCAAAAACAAAGAGGTTTTTTGTTCTGTTAGAGAAAAAACATTTTTAGGAATAAACTTTTTGGGCGCGGTAAAACCATACGTCCCCAATTTAATTAACCACTCCCTCAAATAATTTTGCGTTTCAAACTCAGTACCTTTAGCAAATTTCCCGTTTAGCCGAACTGCATGCTTTACTATTGTTTTAGGTGATGAGTTCACCACCCTAAATTGCCCTTCACTGTTTCTCATTTTTTTAACGCACAAACGCGAATCAAAATCAGTTACTGAATCAATAAAATCCTTTTGAATTCTCTCGTCAAAATTAGTAAACCAAACAGCCCGCAGTTTTGTATGTCCCTCTGCAAGCAAATAAGCTAAAAGTTTTACTTCGTGCTCCTCCATGGATTCATTGCCAAAAAAACCTAATTTCCTAGGAGTTGCAATTCTTGCCCCTGTCCGCAAGTCTTGAACTGGCTTCCATCCAGAAATAGTTAACAATGGGTGCTCAGGAGTCAAAGTAATTTCCTTACCTGTCCGTGTCACTACCTTAAATACTTTATTTACAGTACGCTCAAAAAAATCATCTTTCCTCTCACTGGCTAATTTAAAATCCTGCCCAAGAGAAATAACTTTTCTAGAATCATTGCGTAAATCCCTTATCTGGGCAATTGAACCATCTTCAAGAATTATTTCGGTATCACCTGTTACACATTTACCTCCGCCCCTCTTACCGCAAATCAAAATCAGGTGGGGCTTTGAGATATCAACTAAAACCTTTCTTCCAAGAACGGGTTTCTCTCCCGCGGACATCACAACTTTTCCAAAGTAAGCCGTACCCTGCGAACCATACTTCTCCAGATCCCCAATGTCACGCCCAAGAACAACAGGCTCTGAACTAAAATCTTCCTGCATGAAAACACAACCATTTACAAGTATTTAATCATTACTAGGGGCAATTAAAAAAATAATTAAATCATTTCTTGCGAAAAGAAATTAATGTAATAACCCCCATTAGCGCAACAAGAACCGCAATAATATTTGTATCCGGAATTGAAGAAGTGGTTTTTGGCGGAATAATTGTGAATGAGTTTTTGGAAGTACAAATATTTGCGGGGGAAGCATTAGGATAGAACTTTAATTGGTAAGTAAATGCACCTGTTTTTGTAAATGGAGTAATTATTTTACTAATAAGTGATGAAGAGCCTGCAAGGCTTTGCGGAGTAAATGAAATACTCCCGGCTGATGTTGAATCAGGATAAAATAATTCAACCGCATAAACCGAAATTGGTGATTTATATGAAACATTAATATCCAAAGTTAAATTATTTGAAGACACTACCGCGTTCTTTGCAAAAGAAGTTACTCCCGTCTCGCTGCAACTAAGCGCAAGCGAAAAAGGAATTAGAACACATAATAAAACCAAAGACAAGAAAATCTTTTTCATAAATGTAACTAGGAAAAACTAGTATATTAATTCGACGAAGAGAAAACCCGCCTCTTCAAAGTTAAGACTTCACTAATTCTACCCAGACACTCGCGGGACAATGTGAGCCAAAGGCGAACCGTAGTGTCGAGCACGAAGTGCGAAGACAGTACTTCGTCTCGCGCTGGCGAAACAGCGCTGGCAAAGGAGGAGGCCACCCTTAGGGTGAAGCAGGAGAACTAGTTTTTACCATGCTTGGGGTTGGGGTTGGGCGCATGAATAACACTTTTTTTCCTGACCTCACGCTCTTTAGGTGACCTTCTCGCACTAATTTGTTTAAACGCTGGCTTGCAGCGTTTGATTTCTTATAGGCAAGTCTTAGTTGTATGTCTGTTGCCGAAACCATCCCAGCTTCATCAATTAGTTGCATGATGTGCTGGTCGGGTTCTGACAGTATTTCCTCGGTTTTGTTGGGAGTTGAGGAGTTACTAAGCAATAGTTCCTGTATTTTGGCGAATTTTTGTTCTAACCTTGCAAGTATTTTGTTTGTTTCTTCTCTCTCTTTTGTGAGTTTGTATAACAAGGCCGCCAAAAAGGCTGGGTTGGACGACTCTTTCATGATTTCTTGTATATCCATGCTCATGTCGCTAAATTCCGGAGAAATACGCTTAACCGCGTTAAGGTCATTTAGCAGTCGTTGAGCATCGATTGAAGAGTCATGATTAGTCATGTCGTATCATGATACGCTCATGATATATATAAACCTTTCACTTAGGAAAGAGAACTTTCCGCGAATCTGCACTGAGTTTTCTAAACTAATTCAAATTGGCTTTCTTTAGCACTAAACCCAATGGTTAGGGCTTATTGATTAATAATTGCATTTAGTTAGGAAACAAAACCGCCCCAATAATACTTATTTCAAATTAAGTACTACTCCAAAAACAAACCAATTAACTTTACCTAGTTGGAAAGGTTTAAATTAGCGGGAAGAGTAAATTGTACTAGGAAATCATAATCGGCGGTGGTAAAATGAAGAGAGCAAAGGGACACTCAGCAATAAGACCAAGAAACGGAGCATCATTTATTGATATTGCAAGAAAACAACTCGGGCTTGCAACAGGGAAAACAAGAAGTGGAAGGAATTTTGTAAGAGGAACCCCCGCACAAAAAAGAGCGGCAAGACTAATGGCATTAAAACTAGAGAAAGAAGATACAAGACAAAGAATGGGCCAGCACAAAGCCGAATTATACCGACCAAGAACACAAAACACTGAAGGGGGCTATCAGAAGCGCTTCGCCCAAAATGTTCGCGCAAGAGCACCAACACAAGCTGAAGAAATAAGCGGGAGAGTCTCAATGAATGAATTAGCAAACAGGATTTTTGTATTTAGGCGAGGAAATCCCAGTATGGAATATCAAACCAAATTAGAACTTACAAGACTCATGGACCTAATGGACAGGAGAACCGCAACATCAGAAGACAAGATAAGAGCGGTAGAAATAATGCTCCGAAATGGTGGAAAATTCAGCTAACAGAAACAAGCACAAAGAGAAAATGTAGAAATAAGAGAATCAAAATAAATTAGAAAAAAACCTTTTGGCGGGAAAGTCCCGCCAAGAATTTAGGAAAACTACTTTGTTATTGTTAACTCAATTGAAGAAACTTTTAATGGTCTCCCGTCCAAAGTAACAACTTCTTCAGTAGCAATTGAAATGCCTTTTAGTTTCATTGTTGGGTCACGGTTACGAACAATCTCCGCAACATCAACAGCGCGGGAAATTGATTTACCCCGTGCCTTAATTATTACGTCCTTCGCCCCGGCACCAAATTGTGTCACAACAGCCAAAACATATGCCATTGCGCCTTTTTTTCCAATATAAACAAAATTTCCAATCGGAGCCCTATTTTCTTGCTGCTCAACAGCATTAACTTCTTCTGCCTCAATAACCTTCTCCGCTTTTACTTCCTTAATTTTCTTTTCAGCCATAGTAATTCCTCCAAAGTAATCCTTGATACAACTGACTTTAAGTCAATGCAATTTAGAAAAAAATAATTTAAAAAGGAATCGCAAATGATTTTAGCGGCAAGGATTATTGAAGCACCACTGCAAAAAATCAGAACAAAAAGGATTAGTTTTAGGGTAAAAAAAACCTATGCGCCCGCAAAAAAAGGAGAGAAATTAAAAAAAATAAAAAAAGAGAGGGAGGCAAGGTTTCCCCTGCCTTCATTATTACAACTACTTTAAGTAATTGATTGTGTTGGTTAATATTCCTGGTGTCATTCCTGGGTCATAGTTGAAATAAACAACTGTTCCTCCAGGGAACGCTTTCTTTTCTAGGATAGCTGAATACGTTTTAGGTATTCCTTCACCCTGTATGTAAGCTATAGTTCTTGCGCCCTCATCAGGAGTAACGTCCAAGGTTCTAAATGCCTTTGGAGCATCCCCCATTGGCGGAGCAATTTCTATTCCTCGCATTATTGGGTGATCATAGTCAAGTGACCAGATTCTTCCAACTACATTAACTTCTTTACCTTCAGCGCAAGTAGGAACACCATCGAATCCTGCTAAGCATTGTGCAGGAACAATATTTCCTAAATTCGCTTTCCAGTTAACAACGTCGCTCGCAGTGTACCCACCGAATCCAACGCTCTGATATATACCTGAGTTTAATACAATTACTAATTTTCCGCCCTTCTGTACATACTTCTGCAGAGCATCACCTAACGCAACTGTTAGGCTCTTATTTGCTGAGTTACTCTGATCAAGCATAACCAAATCAAACTGGCTTAGCTCTTCAGATGAAGCATTACCAAAAGTGCTTGCGTCTCTTGTTCTATAAGTCACAAAGTATGACAAATTATCAAGAACAACTTTTTCTCCCAAGCTTGGCTCGCCGATAAATAATACCTGTACACGAGCTGTTCCCTTTGGAAGATAAGGAACATCTATTATTCCAAAATAGTTTAATGATGCTACCCCAATGATTACTAATAGTATCAATGGAATTAGCCCTTCTAGATTAAATCGCTTAGAAACACCGCCGATTCCTGCACCAGCACCTGCTCCTCCCGCGCCTTCATCATACATTCCAACACCCTCTCCTTTAACTTTAACCAATTAATTGGTTAATATAATCTTATTTCTTTGTGTTTTTAATGGTTTCGCAAGTTCTTTGCAAATCCAATCAAGCACAAAAAATAAACGATTCCGGGCTTAATAAACTTAACCCTGAACAATTAGCCACCAAGAAAAGGTTATAATCATAAGAAGAGTTTCTAGTTAATGGGAAAACCAAAAATGCTGCTGCCCGGATTAATAGTTGTGGCAAATAAGGTTAATCAAAAGAAACAATGCAGTACCCCGTTTTTTGAGATCCGCTTCGCGCATGATACCCCAGCCAATCCAATGTTTTTTACAAGCCCCGCACTAAGAGAAGAACTAAACAAATCAAAATACACTGAAAGAGCACTCATAGGACAAATACACTATGCAAAATACAATAACGAACTCTTCGCATTCAATTACCCATTCAAATATGCCCCTAATGAAGCCTCATTTGAGAAAAAAGGAATAGCAAGGGGACTTGAGAGGATTGTAATGAGGGAATTAGGGAATACTTTTGGCAAAAGCATGAGAATAATCCCTGCATTTGGGGCATCCCAAAAAAGGGCAAGACAAATGGAAAGGCTCGGAGTTAGAACCACTGAATCCATTGGCAAGTCATTTGATTATGATGTCGGACTTAGCGACCTTCACCGAAGAATAAACGAAGCAAGGAACAAGTATAAAAAAGAACACCGGCTCCCGCCGCAAGAAAGCCTCGCGAGGGCAAAAAAACTGGGATTAAAGTTAAGGCAGAGAAGAAAATAAATCCTTGGCAAATTCAAATCAAAGAACTAACTTTTTTAAAAAAAATTAATAATTAAAAAAATAACTAATTATCTCCCAAGCATTCCGTAGTATAAATTCTTCAAGTAGTAGAAGTACTGGTTATCGGAGTAGAACCACTCAGGGGGATAAGCATAGTACGCAACTCTCTCTGCACCGGGCGCCCCGACATTTGAGGTAGCAATAATTGGAACTATTTTTCCTAAATCAGAGGATTTTCCTTTAATGTTGCCGCCGAAGTTAAGCGTAAGAACAATATTACTATTCGGGGAATTAGATATTTGTTTTACTAAAGCAAAATCATGCGCTTTATTTATTCTAAAATTTAGTATTGGCGCAGTACCAAAAATTAATGGGTGCTCTCCTGTTGGTTCTGATTCAAGCGAACCCACTAAATAATTTGTGTCCTTGCAGTCAACCTGGTTACAATAATTATCAACGTATCTTACTCCAAGGAACTCATCAAAACTCACTACAATATAATTCGCAGGATTATCCGGATCATCTTTTACTCTTGCCCAGGCATTATTGTAAACAACTTTACCAGTGTTCTGGTCAGTTAATCCCGCAAGTTCATCAGGATAGCGTTCTGTCCCCGCATCCCCCACCCACACAAGGCGCCCCCCGCTCTTCACCACATAATCCTCAAACATTTGTAAGTGCTCCGCAGAGAGTCTCTTTGCTTTCTCAACAACAACTAAATCATATTTCTTCAAATTCCCCAAGGACACTCTCTCAATATTTAACAAATCAACCGCTCCCGCCGCAACGTAACGCGAGTCCTGTAAGTATAATCTTAATAGCTGGGGGTCACCAAGACCAGAGTCCCCATAAACAATTAACACTCTTGGTCCGCCCATAATCATATCATAAGCTTGGCACCAATAAGGGGAAACCTGCTTGCACTGCACAATCCCTGACCAGGTAATTAAGAAAAGCACTACCCCAATAAGAACAATCAATCCAATTGCTTTGAAAGCCAAATCAAATTGTCCCTGATCCATTAAACCCATTTATATCACACAAATAATAACAATAAACACACAAAGGGTTTTTGCCATAAACCCATTGCAACTACTTTTATAAACATTCCATGCCTCAAATAACTAATAAAATAATCATTTAGAAATATATAATGATGATGGTTTGAGTCAATTAATAGGTGGTATGAATGGTTAAATTTACAAAGGCAAAGTCCGAAACAGGGGGACCAACCTCCGCAATCGGAATAATGCAGTTCTTTGATTCTGATTCAAAGAGCCCAAAACTAAGCCCTTACTTTGTTGTAATCGCAACCGCAGTATTTGTGGTAATAATAGTTGCGATAAAACTAATGACTAGAGCATAAAGTTATTCACTTTCTTCCAACCTTTTCTGCGGGAGAAATATTCTTCTTTGCTGTGATTTGTATCGGAAAAAGTAGTTCCCTTGCAGCATTATCTGAATTGATTAAGTTACCAAGCCTTTTCAAATATTCTGTTTTGCCCCAATATTTCTCTGAAAGAGAATGAGACTGCCACTCAAATCCGACGGCAGATAGAACATTCAAAATAAAAGCCTGATTTCCAATGTACTCAACACAAACTAAACGCCCGTTTGGCACAAGCACCCTATAAATTTGTTTTGCTACTTCCAAATCAACATGTGCTTCTTTTGCAGGAACATTTGCAGTATGCATCCCCCTTGACCTGAGGTCGCTAAAGAAAAAATCCGCCGTGACAACCTTGACTGATTCAGATGGAAGCCTTTGTAATTTGCTTAACGCTTCGCCATAAACTATCTTCAAGTTATTTCTCCTCGTTTGCAGCCCCTTTTGTTTAGTCCACTCAACCGCCAAAAGCCGCTTATTTTTTCGGCTTGGTTTTTTGGCGAGCGCAGAAATTCTCTGCCCATCAAACGCACCCAAATCAAGCAAGCTGATTCTCTTCGCGGCAATAATTTTAGCGACAGGGAATTTTGGGCGCATACAAGGATAATAAGTCAAGTTGAATAAAAGATTAATCCCGTGAACTCAAAAACAGGACAACACATTACAGCACACTAATCCCTAACTTAACCTTCGCTTTTTGTATCTCAAACTCAATCGGCTTATCCAAAACAACTTTAGAGAATTTTAATTCGCTTGCCTGAACTGATTGTTTTATTTCAGCGGCGAACTCTTCAATACTCTCTTTCACAAGCATATCAGATACTTCAATTGTGAGCAAAATCTTATCCTTAATAGTTAATTTTGCTTCCTTTCTAGCATCATTAACTTTTCGTATGAATTCTCTTGCGGTCCCCTCGCGAAGAAGTGCGGGAGTAAGTTTTGTATCAAGAGTAACACTAAATTCTTTCCCAACTTCAACAGTATCTTTTCCAACTATAGTTTGCTTGATATTAACTTCATCATTAATTAATTCCAAATACTCTTCCTTGAGCCCAACACCCAAAAATTTTGGCACAGTAAGTTTAGCAAGTGCCTGCCTTATCGGAATATTTGCTTTCTTTCTCTCATCAAGCGCCTTACTAACAACAACTCGAACTAATTTCATCTTTGAATTAATTTCTCCGCTTATTAATTTCTCATTATATTTAGGCCAAGAATCCAAGTGAACTGATTCCCCCATCTTTTTGCATGATTTTTTTAAGGATTGGTAAATTTCCTCTGAAATAAAGGGGGCAATTGGAGCCATTACTTTTGACAAATTATAAAGCACATACGCAAGAGTGTTAATTGCTTCACTCCTTTCGTTTTTATTCTCACTTTTGAATCTGGTTCGGCTCCTTCTCACAAACCACGTTGATAATTCATCAACAAAATCAACTAACTCAGCGCCTAACTTAATTGTGTCATAATCATCCAAGTATTTTGTCGCATTTCGCACAAGTTCGTTTGTTCTGCTAAGCATCCATTTATCCAAAATGTTTTTTGAGGAAACATCATCAACAACAACTCCTGATGCGGAGAATAAATCATAAAAATTCTTCACGTTTGATAAAACAAGAACAATTTTTCTATGCATTTCTTTTACATTATCCTCAATAAAATTCAAATCCTCTGCGCGCATTAACGGGGAGAACATTAAATATAATCTTAGTGCATCAGCGCCGTATGTTTTGAAAATATCATTTGGGTCAGGGAAATTTCCTTTTGATTTAGACATTTTTGTCCCATCAGAAGCAAGAACAGTACCGCTCACAACAACATTTTTGAACGGAGCTTTATCAAAAAGTAATACAGAGAGAACGTGCATATAGTAGAACCATGCCCTCACCTGCGCAATGTATTCTGAAACAAAATCACATGGGAAATTCTTCTCAAACCAATCCTTATTCTCAAACGGGTAATGCTTTGCCGCATAAGGCATGCTTCCGCTCTCAAACCAGCAATCCAAAACCTCAGGGATTCTGTTCATTACTTTGCCGCAGTCACACTTTAAGTGAATCTCATCAGTAACATGCTTATGCAAATCAACTTCTTTTGGGAGTTTCTCAACGGAGTTCTTTCGTAATTCCTCTGTACTTCCAATTACTTTTATTTTTTTGCACGCAGTGCACCTCCAAACAGGAATTGCGGTTGCCCAGAATCTGTTCCTTGAAATACTCCAATCAGGAGCGGTGTCAAGAATGTATTTGAATCTGCCTTCCTTAATCCCCTCCGGATACCAATTAATTTCTTTTGCGCGCTCAATTAATTTTGATTTAGCTTTTTGTATATCCACAAACCAAGAATCAACCGCATTGTAAATTAACGGAGTCTCGCACCTATAACAAAAAGGGTAGGAGTGCGTGTAATCCTTTGCATCAATTAATATTCCTCTATCCCCTAAATCGCTTATTACTTCCGCATCAATTTTCTTAAACCATTTTCCTTTCCAAGCCTCAGGACCCATTATTATTTTTCCATCATTACCAACATGCTGAACTATTGGCAAATCATATTTTCTGATTAATTGATAATCAAATTCACCGTAAATCGCCATGTGAACTATTCCGGTTCCTTCTTCGCTAGTTACTTCCTTTCCCCCGTCAACCGTGTAAAAACCTTTTTTTCCGTTAGTTGGAACATCATAAAGGGGTTCGTACTCAATACCCAATATTTTTTTTCCTTTAAATTCTTCAATTAACTCATAATGCGCAAAGAATTTTTCCACTAATGCTTTTGCCATAATAAATTTTTTTCCAAATACATCAATCTTTGCGTACTCTAAATTAGGATTAATTGCAAGCGCCACATTCCCAACAAGCGTCCATGGAGTAGTAGTCCATGCGAGAAAATACTCATCAGTTTTTCCTTTAATTTTAAAAGCAACTGTTGCTGTTTTTTCTGTAACATTTTTGTAGGAATTATCCATCGCGATTTCTGAATTCGCAAGAGGGGTTTGGCAGTGCGGACAATAAAGCAAAACCTTTTTTCCCTCGTAAATATATCCTTTATCATAAAGTGTTTTGAAAATATTCCAAACGGTTTCCATGTAAGTATTATCCATTGTTTTGTATGAATTATCAAACTCAATCCACTTCCCCATTTTTCTAACGGTTTTTTTCCACTCGCCCGCGAAGAATAATACTTTTGAGCGGCAAAACTCGTTGAACTTTGCCACCCCCATTACTTCAATCTCTTTTTTATCCTTAATCCCTAATTCTTTTTCTGCAATATTCTCTACAGGGAGACCGTGACAATCCCAGCCCCATCTTCTCTCAACACGATAACCCTTCATTGTCCAATACCGTGGATAAACATCCTTGCCGGTTAAGCCAAGTATGTGCCCATAGTGCGGAAGGCCGGTTGCAAAAGGAGGACCATCATAGAAAACGAATTGCTTACTTACCGGGCGCTCGCTAACGGATTTCTCAAATATTTTATTCTTTTCCCAGAAATCGGAAATACTTTCTTCAACTTCAAACCTAGACATTTTTTATCACAAAGTTAATTCTGCTCGCAACAGCGAGCTTCGCGTTGGGCTACAACGCGTTTCGCGAGCCTTTCTCAAAGGCTCCGGGAGTGGTCGCTAGCGGATTCGAACCGCTGACCCCTAGTGTATAAGACTAATGCTCTAACCAGGCTGAGCTAAGCGACCAATGCTTACTTCACTTAATCAATTATTACCTCCGTGCCTTTGGCACCAGCATAATTAAGTGAATACAATGAATGATTAAAAATGTGCTTATTAGTAGAAAAAGACTTAGACTCTTGGCTAACTAAATTAACAAAATTGAATGGGCTGTATGGCATACCACCCTTTGCCCTCAATAATCTTAGCCATAAATTAACACTTCAATAAAAATAACTCCCCTCAAAGACTTTAAAAAAGATGGGTTTGGATGAGAAACAAGGTCCCTTGATTTTGTTTTTGCACACCATCACAATAACCAATATAATTAATAATATCAAAACGGATAATCAAGCATGCCTCTTCAATTCCCAGACCCGCTTCTTCTCTTATTCACACTAATAATTACAGGATTCATGGGCTTTCAGACATGGAATCTGATAAACTCATTTAAAATCGGGAAAATTTACTATCTGGGAAAAAGACGCAACTGGAATCCTGACAAATCAGGAAAATTCCAGATAATCCCTATTGTAAATAAAGAAGAATCCCCAACTGAATTTGTTTTAGCGCAAATTTATGCAGCACTATTTCTCGGAATAACCATTATTGTCTGGCTGCTATGCGTTGTGGTAATGATTCTTTAAGATAATTCTCTGAACCATAGTTGAACTAAAACCAACCGCATTTGCAATTAATGAAGATATTGTACTGCTAAAAAAACTACTTCCACTGGTTCGTGCAGTAAAGGTAGGTATCAACGAAAGGCGTGTCTCCGTAAGTGCTTCCTGACGAAGGGAACACCGCCACATTACTTAACGGACGCAAAGTATCAGTGATTATTACATTACCGTCAACAAGGAACCTATAATAATGAAAATTCCTGTCACTGGCTTTTCCGCCTCTGTCCTCCCACAAAATATTGTCTCCGAATAGCCTGAACTCATCATTCACAACTTTTCCCATTTCCTTCCCATTATAAATCAAAGGATATTCATAATCATTATAACTCTCCCCCGGATTTTGGCAGCCCACAAATGCATAATTATCCCCCCAGACTTTCGGATCCTTATAACATGTCCTGCCGACATAAGCTCCATTATAGAACACATTGCCATCATAATCCCACGCAATCCAATTATTGCCAAATGAGGCGGTTCCCGAGACAGTTATCCCGTCCAAGTATTTCTTGCCGTTATACAGCAGCCCTTTTTTATCCCCGAGCCTTAGCCCCAACTTATTTTCATAAAGGGTATCATTGTGCGTGTCAACATAAGGAGGATAACTCTCTGTGAAATACGCCGGAAGTTCTAATCCGTTAAAGTAAGAAACATTCTCATAGTCAGGAAGGGCCCTGCCCCCATAAATGATGTTATCCCCAAACAATAATTCAAACGGGCTACTTATATTGACAAGAATTTTTTTGCCATTCAAGTAAATATCATTGCCCTTTATGTGTGCCCAATTATCCCCAAATACACTTACATCCCCGTCATATTCTATGTATGAATCAACCATATTTCCGTCCTTGTACAAAACATAGTAAATATCATAATTATTGTCGTTGGAATAATCAGCATAAGTTTTCACTAGAACAAAATTCTTACTCATCCAATACAATAGACCTTTTCCGAGTTCCATGCCATTCCAGACGACGCGCATATTCTTATCCGAATAACTTCCTTGTGAAGCCGTTTCATATGCATAATTATCGCCCCAAAGTGAAAAATCCCCAAATAATGAATACCTTTCGCCAAGCACACCCACATCCTTGCCATCATAAACGAAATCATATGGCCCGTTATAGTTAAACCTTTTGAACCCTATATGATCCCCCCAGAGCTGAATGTTGCTTCCTTCTCCCAAATCCTTGCCGTCATAAATCACATGCGTCTCGGGATAAGTACAGGAGTTAGCATAGGAATAATCACCACAATAATTCCCGTCAAGATTAGTATAAATTTCTTTTTCATATGCAAGGTGGTTCCCAAAAATCTTCACTCCCCTTATCCTAACAGATCGGTCCACTTCCTTTCCATCATAATAAAGAGCATCATAATTAGAACTCATAGTGAAGTTATTATCCTTCGGCACATCATATGTTTTGACATATGCATAATGTGTTGGGCAATTGAAGCTGCCCGCCGCTCCGCCTTTTTTGAATATTGACTTGCCGCCAACCAAAACTTTATCAATAAAAGAAACATTATTCAATGATATTGCGCCGACAGGTATTTCCTTGCTAAAGTCAGAGAACAATCCTTCAACAACTATCCTCCCGGAGTTGCGCGGGTTAATCAGGAACACTGTAAGGTCAGATGGATGCTCTGGAGACAAGTACTTGTTTACTGATGCAACCTGCTTATCCCCGTCGTAAAAAGAAACAATAACACTGTTAAATCCATTCTTGTCTTCAAGCTCAATCGGCACAACCACAGCACCGTAATTCAGTTCTAGGCTGATTGATTGCCCTGCTGGAGGAATTGTAACTGGAGTGCCCTCAGAAACAACACTATCTGTTTGAACATACATCATTGCCTTTCCTCCCGGCTTGCCCAAAATCGGGTTCCCCCCAAGCCCCCTTATCTTTCCGTCAGAACCAATTGTGATGTTTTTCTCTACTCTTGAAGTATAATCAACTCCCTGAAGAACTAATTTTGCATTCACTACGCCGCCAAGCATTCCAGAGATATTAGTGGAGCCGGAAGCTGACTCCCCCGCATTATTTGATAAATTATCCGTAAGCGGATGGATTATTTTCCCGTCGCTCTGTCGAACCTCAATCAATTGTCCATCAGGACCGTAAGTATAATTAATTACTAATTCATCCGAGCGGGTCTCCTTCACAACCCTATCCAAGGAGTCATACTCATACTTCACTAAGTCAAGCAAATTCAAGTCCTTTGCGAGCGCATCAAGCACATCAATCCCGCTCTTCTTTGATATCTCGGTAACGTAGCCGTCATCATTAGTCTTTATGTCATAGTACTGGTTCGCGGGGTTACCGTTATATACAAGGGACTGTGTTGTGGTAATCCCATTTGAATCGGTTCTTGTCTCATCCGCACCGATGAGCTTGTTCGTCAGAAGTGTTCCGCCGTTCACTGGATCACTTGCACTAACCTGCTGGTACTTATAAACGGTATTATCTTCCGTGGACAAAACATATTCGCCATTCACTTGAGTATAATACTTTCCATTCCTTGATACGAGGCTCCCGTTTGAATCATACACTTCAGAGATGATTGTTTTCACGCTCTGCCCATTAGAAATTGTGGTGGATTCGGTTGTGGAAGTATTTGTTGATTTATCAAAAGTGGTTACACTCTTTGAAACAACATTTCCAGAAGAATCTTTTTGTTCAAGCGTGATTTTACTTTGAGTGCCGCCATACTCATAGGTCTTTGCGGTATTGTTGGAGGACTCCTGTGAATAAACTAAGTTATAATTGTCATCGTACCTTGTAACTTTCACCCCCCCAGTTGAGGGAGTGGTTTCGGTGAATGTTTTTGTTTTAGGGTCAAGCGAAATATTTGTTGTGTATGAGTAACCTGATACCTTAACAGTAGTGGTCTTTGTCGTACTTAAACCATCCTTGCTGTAAGTGTAAGTTGTCTGGGTGTCCTTTGTGATTGTTTTGGTCGGCTCGCCAATAACATCAAACTCTGTATAAGTGTTAAGCGAAGGGTTATTTGGATACTCTTCAGCAATTAATTTTCCTTGAGTATATGTTTTTGTAATATCCCCATAATCAATACTCACTATTTCACTTGCACCCATCTGAATCATATGGTCCTTTGATGAATCAAAGTCAAGCGACTGTGATTTGGAAACTATTGAAGAGGAATTGTCACTCGCCCCGTTAAATGAAACATTTGCCCGATTCTCAATCCAGTCCCCTGTAGATTTCCCATCCATTATTGCGGCAGCGGTACCTGCAAAGTGCCCGAGTTTTGAGGCTACCTGCGATGCAGCAAGCGACTGGTGTAAAAGCAATATGCTCTGCGCTTCTGTACTTGACCCAAGCTGTGTAATATCATGCACAATTAGGTTTACACCCTTTGTTTCTTGCAAATATTCTTTTGCGGCCATTGCCGCATCATATGCCGCTCCATTAAATGGGATTACCTCAAAACTCTCAAGCGGAACTGATTTCCCGCCAAAATTTATTGCCGAGGAACCCTGTTGGTAACCAAGCGTCTTCCACGTGTTTAGTGGTTCTCTTAGAATCCCCTCAACGAAATCAGCCTGATTCATATTGAGTTTGAGGGCGAAATCCGCGCTCTGACCTGTAAACATCTTTGCAAGCCCGGGGTCCATATATTCAGGAGCATACTTAGTCACCCACAAATTTGATACCTTACTAAGCTCTTGTGTAACCGCAGGCACCACTGGTGTGACTGATGAGGGTTTTATTGAGGAGGATAAATCACTCACCACCTGTCTGAATGAATCCGGGGCAAATCTGAATGGGTCTTCTAAAAGCATTTTGTTTGTAGCAGGAACATAAAGCCCATCTGAATTCTGAGCCCACCTGCCAAAAACACCATTCTCGCCGAGACGAACATCACCAGGAATTGAAGTAACTGCTTTTCCACCAGAATACCCATCAAGCGCTTCATTCAATGATTTCACAAGGCCCTGGTATTGCTCCGCAGTGGTCCCTTCCTTTAAATAAATTGTTATCCCTTTAGAAGGGTTTGATGACATATCGGTTAAAACTGCCCTGTCAAGCCCAACCTTGTAACCATAATTCTCAATGATTGCCTGTACCTTTGGGTTTGAGTATGCCTCAAGCACTTGGTCAATATTCTGCGCCGCGATGTGAAGTTTTGCCCCACTTTGTTCTGCAGCTATCCCTATTCCGCCCGCCTCACTTCTATCAAAAAAGCTTTTTCTCAAATCAAAGGGGAGCTGATTGTTTACTTCATTATATTGCCTAATAAGCGGCGCCCTTTGCTCGATAGTTTCAGTCTCAAGCAAAAGTTTTGTATAAACATCCTTGCGCTGGGCAAGTAAAGTATTTACTTCTTCCGCAGAGAGACGCACTTCCCGTGCCACGCCTCTTTCCACAGCCCCAGCCTCTCTTGCAATGGCTAATTCTGAAACTCTTGCCCCCGTGAGTCCAGCGTTATCCAATAACGAAGAAACTACATTAGCACGCTCCGAGCCATACACCCCGTTCTTTGCCATGCTCATCAGCGCATCCGCCGAGTCGGCAGCATAACTCAAGCCCTTTCCTTCAAGGCTTGAATAATGGAACACTGCGCTCGTTCCCTCAACGCCCATCAGCTCCGCAATATGCATACCCATGCTTGCATTTAATAGCGGCAGCATCCCTATAACCGCGCCAACTTTTTCCAACGGGGTTGTATTAGGATTAAGTATTATCCATGTATTATACGCCCAATTCACCGGTTCAATAAAAATTGAGGCAACATCAAGCAGCAGTCTCCAAGGGGACTCTGTGAAACCCTTATCGAAAATTGTTAAATCACCGAATTTTTTTGAATACCAGTTGGAGAAACAATCCACTGGATTTGCCATGCATTTCCAAAAGCTCCAGTCCCCGCTGACCCTTGCATCAACCTCGCCGGAATTCTCTATCCCCTTATCACAATTCCACCACGAAGCGATGGTATCTATTTTTCCCTTATAATAACAGCCAGAATCATCGCAGCTTTTTGTTGCAATCCCCCTCTCAACCCATGTTCCCTTTGAGGGATCAAAATACCAAAGAGGAATTGAATCAGGGGCGGTATCGTTTTGATTCACCGAAATTGGCATTACGACCTCCGCTGTTTTTCCGCTAGCAAGATCAAGCGCATTTCCGTTATCATCGCGCACCTGCACCTTCATGAAACCATAGGTTTCAATCTGCGTTGTTGAGCCATCCTTCTGCACCCCCTCAAAATCCCCTGGAAAAGCATTTAGTTGCTCGGAGTTTGTCGGATCAAAAGGAGTAAGAGATACATTTGCGGTTGAAGCGGATTTGTTTGTTCCTTTCACCACAAAACTATTTGCTTCGGAGAAAAGAGAAGCACCAGCCATTTTCGCATTAATCTGCTGGGCTGGGTCAACTTTCTGAAAACTTTGCTCGGGAAATAATTCAATATCAATTTTCTGGGACGCGGAAAACTTGTCCAATAATTTATGTATTGGCACGAAACCCTGTTTTTTGAAAGTGATTATGGGCTTCTTATTTTCTATATTATTAACACTAATATTATCAATCTTATACGCACCCATATCACCGGATGAAGAAGAAAAAATAGTCCCCTCAACAACAACACTCACCCCGGATACAGGCGCCCAGGTTGAATCAACAATCGTCCCGGATAAATTAAATGAAGCGGCAATTTGCGGCCCCTCAAAAGAACTACTTTTATTTAAGTCCCCTCCGCCTTGCCCAGAAGGAACAAGTCCGCCCCCAAAAAATAATACTCCAAGAACAAGTATTACTAAAATAATAACAACAGCACCAATAATTAGCCCAATCTTCGGCTTTGCTTTAACCACGGGTCCCTGCTTAACTGCAGAAGTATTGCCTGCAATGGATTTTAGCTTGTCAAGCTCCGCCTTCACCTGCGCAGCATTAGTTTCATTCTCAGGCACGCCCAAATAAACCCCAGAAGAATAAGCTATTCACATATTTAAAACAAACTTTGGGAGAAAAAACCCCACAAAGAAAAGAATTTACCCAAGAAAAACTGCCCGGCAAGTTAAGTTATAATTTAGTTAGGTGCAGGCGGTTCACATACAAGCTGAACTTGGGTTGTTTCTCCTTCCTTAATCTCAACATTTGGAAGCAAACAACCAGAAGTGTTACAATTAATATCAAGAATAACATCACAACGCCCAATACGCCCAATTGAATAGTTTCCAACAGGCACCGCATCAAAAACAACCGCTTTGCTCGAACTTACAAAAGGCAATTGTAAAACCTCATTTTGATTAGGATTCATCAAGATAACCTTCCCATTTTTAGCATATGAATCAAATGCTGCTTTTGGTTCACCAAAAGTAATACTCAAAGAACCCGTGCTTTTAGTAACCTGCGGAGGAGCAGTACAACCAAAGAGAAACAAAACAACCATTATCAACATAAAAAATACTACAATTTTTTGATTAGAATCCATAATATATTTCCCCACAAAAAGTAACTCCCCTCAGAACTTATTTATTAGATTTGTTTACTTCTTAATCCCCCTTCTTAGTTTTTCAGTAAATCTTTTCGCCAAAATTGTTGCTTTGTTATTGTCAGGCGCGGTTATCACAACCACCCAGCTCCCTGAGTGAACGCTGCTATAATAACTTATTCCATTATTTCCCGAAACTGCCGCCCTGCCATAATTAGTATCAATGAGTGTAAAGCCCGCGGAGAGCTCATTAAAATTTTTATTCGCATCCGATCCAAACAAAAATTGCTTGCTGACTATTTTATAATAATCCGTGCCGTTGACTTTTGTTTCATAGGTGTAAGTGTCTATCAAAAAGAAATAATTATTATTAACATAAGTTGTTGAATTCCCGTAGCCAAGCGCTGATGCATCAAACCCATCAATCGGCTCATGCGGGTCATAATCCGCAATCGCAACCATTGTACAGCCGAAAAAAAGCAGAATTGCAACAAATGCAAAAATTATGGCTGATTTTGTATAATTATGCATTTGAATAGATACGCAGAACTAATATATAAAATCTGCTAGACAAATCAATAAGCCTTCAAGAACCAACTTTCATTCTCTTATACAACGCATCAATCTTTCTATACAAATCCGAAACCGAGCCATTATTTAACACCACATAATCTTTTTTCGCAAATACCTTATCCATATGAAATACTCTCACATCCCTCTTGTCGCGCGCAAGGAATCCCGCAAAACTATCAGGGGAATCTGTTGGTCTTCGGGCAAAACGTACTCTCTTTGGCGCCCTAACTAAAATTATTTTTGTCTTTGGATATGCTTTCATCACCGCGTTTCTTTCGCGCATGAATTTCACGCTGCAAATCGCAACCTTATCATACTTTTTTGCCTCCGCAAGCACCCTCTTAATCAAATAATTTCTTCCAAGTTCCTTTCTAAGCCTCGCCCCATAAATAGACATATTATCTTTAGTGGGTTTTATTTTGCGCTTAACTAATTCAGCAATAGTAAAATCCGAGAAAACAATTTTTTTGAATCCATACTTTTTTTCCAAATAATTCGCGGTAGTATCCTTGCCCGAACGCGCATAACCAGTTATAATCAGAACCTGCTTCATGCCAATATTAAAGCAAACAAGAATAAAAATAGTGCTGAAAAAAGAGTTCGCCACAATTTAGCAGCTTCTGTCTTCCCATGCGAGCCAAGGAAGAGCGCTTGTGTCACAAATACACCAGTTACCATTTGTGGTACAATACTTTGAACCGGAAATATTACTCCAAGTTCCCCAGGATGAAAGAGGTGCGTTGGCGCTTGAGTAGAACCAACTAACATCTGTCTTTATTGTGCAGCCTGTGTTTCCATCAGAGTAACAACTAGTAGGGCCGCTAGGAGTATAGAGCCAATAGGATGTTGTGAATGTACCGCCGCTTTCCTTCATCCCCGCAAGTTCTCCAAGTAGTCCTGCTCCGCTAACTGCCCCTGTTGCAAAGGAATTAGTTATTTTGACTGCCGAGTCACCAATTAATCCTCCGACAGCAGCATTCCCAGTAACCGCTCCTGAAGAGTATGCATCAGTCAAAAAACCACCATATGAATACCCGACAAGACCGCCGGAGTTATCCACCCCGTTAATTGCTGATGTTGAGTATGACTCTAAAATAAAACTATTCTTATCAGTCGCACTAAGTAATCCGCCAAGGAAATTCCCAACAAGACCACCCGCGCCGGAGTATGTACCGTTTATTGTCCCGGTTGAGTAAGATAAATTTATTGTGCCGCGGTACATGTGTCCGACAAGACCACCCGCGCTAATAAATCCATTTACTGTTCCTGAAAAATATGAGGAAGAAATATTTCCATCAGTGCCCTTTGGCGCGGCACCAGCAGTCCCCACAAGACCACCTGATTCACTTCCAATCGCAGTAACCGTACCCGCAACTGAAGAATTTGATATTAGTGTATTATACAAATACCCTGTAATTCCGCCGACATAATTACTTGCGGTAATATTTGTATCAGTGAGCAAGAGGTTTGTTATTCCTGGAGAGTTTGAAACAGAGGAGAACAATCCGACATAATCAGTGTCCTCCATGTCAATGAATAACCCATTAATTGAATAATTATTTCCATCAAGCGAACCAGTGAATGGGGCAGCATAACTTCCTATTGGCAAAAACCCTGCCCCAGAATTCCAAGTGGATGTTGCAGAGCAATCAATATTCTTCAAAAGCATATAATACGCGGAGACATTATGGGAAACATTTTGCAGCATTGAACAATCACAAATCCCATAGGGACTCGCAAGCGTACCCTCACCATTATAGAAATATCCTCCGGCAGAATGACTGTTGCACAAAGCCACGCTCTTTAGGGGAATTAACTGATTACTATCAGCCGCAGTAGCAGTATCAACACAATCAACTGTTACACTATAAGTGGCTTTTTTTTCTATACCATCCACGGTTGTATAATATATTATTGCAGTGCAAGTCCTCTGCTGCCCCACCGCACCAGTACATGAACACCCGCTGGCAAGATTACTTAATGAGAAAACCCCGCTTGAACCAAAAACAAATTGCTTGTCGGGATAATTATTATCAATCCCCCCTACATTAATTCTCGTGATTGTAAGGTTCTCACCAGTATTATTCTGCAGACCAAAGATTCCGTTCCCGCTTGAATCTATTACCGCATCAAGAACACTTATTCCGCCCTGCGACAAATTAGAAAGAGCCCTTATAGAAGTAGAAACCTGTTGCGTAGGCGCATTTGATGAAACAAGCCCCACAATAATAAGAGACACTATTATTATTATTGCAAGAATAACCAAGTATTCAATCGTGCCTTGAGCACGATTGATTTTTTCGCGAGCTCTTTTTCCAAAAGGCTCCTCAATCGTGCCTTGAGCCCTGATATGATTTTGCATGAAAGAATAAGCAGTTAAGTAGTATAAAAAAAGCTCGGAGGGCAAAAAAAGCCCCCAAAAAATAATTAATTACGGAACACATTTAACTTACATGTCCATTCCTTCGCCGCCCATGCCTGGCATTCCGCCAGCGCCCATTCCTTGCGGCATCTTTGATTTTGATGAACCCAAAATGATGTCATCAATACGCAAAATCATTTCAGCTACTTCGCTTGCAGAATCAATTGCCTGTGTCTTTACCTGTAATGGCTCAAGGCACTTAGCGTTCTTCATGTCCTCAATCTTTCCCTTATACACATTCACGCCCACATACTTTCCTTCTTTTTTTGCGTGAGCGCTTCTTAGAGTCACAAGTGCATCAATCGGATCCATTCCTGCGGTCTCTGCTAAGGTTCTAGGGATTACCTCAAGTGATTCAGCGAATGCCTCAATTGCTAATTGTTCCCTGCCCCCAATTGTTTTTGCAAACTCTCGGAGCTTATGCGCAACCTCTGATTCGCATGAACCAGCACCAACTAAAACTTTTCCAAGTTCTACTGCGCTGCCAACAGCACCAATTGCATCAATAATAGCTCTCTCAGCCTCATCAACTATGTGCTCTGTTCCTCCGCGAATTAAAATTGAAACGCTTTTTGGGTTCTTGCAGTCCTCAACAAAAACCATTGCGTCACCCGCAACTTTCTTCTCAAGCACTTTGCCAGCGAAACCCAAATCCTTTGAGGAGAGTTCCTTCATGCTATTAACAATACTTGCTCCTGTTGCGCGAGCGAGAGCATCCATATCACTCTTCTTTACTCTTCGAACAGCAATTACTCCTTCCTTTGCTAAGAAATGCTGAGCCAAGTCATCAATTCCTTTTTGTGTAATAACAACATTTGCGCCAACTTTCTTTACCGCGCTGACCATGTCCTTTAATTGTTTTTCTTCCTGGTCAATAAACGCCTGTAACTGGTCAGGAGTATTAATTTCTATTTTTGCGTCGCTCTCAGGTTCCTTTACCTCAAGCGCCAAATCAAGTAGCGCGATTTTTGCGTTAGAGATACTCCTTGGCATCCCTGTGTGCACAATTTCTTTGTCAATTACAATTCCTGAAACAAGTGCAGTGTCTTTTAGTGACCCGCCTGTTTTCTTTTCTAATTTAATATTATCTTCCTCAACAACAATTTTGCCGTTTGAGTGGTCAGCAACACTTGAGATTGCCTCAACAACCAAATCAGATATTTCTTCAGCGGATTCAGCTGATTTTCCTGTAATTGCAGTTAGCGCAATTGTCCTTAGAGTTTTCTTATCATCAAATTTCACCGCATCAGCAGTCTCAGCATAAAATTCTTTTGCTTTCTTTGCCGCAGTCATATACCCGTTAATAATAATACTAGGGTGAATTGAGTCATCAAGTAACTTCTCTGCTTTTTCTAAAAAAGTTCCCGCGAGGATTACTGCAGTAGTTGTTCCATCTCCAACTTCCTCGTCCTGTGTCTTTGCAACATCAACCATCATTTTTCCAACAGGGTGCTCAATAGCCATCTCTGAGAGAATTGTTGCACCGTCATTTGAAATTGTTACATCGCCAAGCTCATCAACAATCATCTTATCCATTCCCTTAGGACCAAGAGTAGATTTTACCGCCTGCGCTACCGCTCGTGCGATTAAAATATTCATTCTCTGCGCATCGCGCCCCCTTGTTCTCTTAGTTCCCTCGCTCATGAAAGCGTTTTGTTGTTCCGTCTCAGCCATATAACTCACCCTCCGATTACAAAGTAAATTAATTACAAGTAGTTACTTACTATAGAAATACCCCAAAAAAGGGCTTAAAAACTTTGCGGGGGATTCCTCAAAACACACCCTAAACTAGACTAAAACCCCAAAAAAAGCCCATTTAAAGCCTACTAATAAGGCATGAAATATGGAATACAAAAAAGTAATTCAACTCGCAAAAGGCTGGAGCTCATATATTTGGCTTGTAAAGGACGAGGGCGGGAAAGAGTATATCCTAAAAGAGGTGCGTGAAAAAAGCCCCCGAAAGAATTTAGCCCAGCGCGAGGGAGAAATGCTCCAAATTGCAAACAAAGCAGGGATTGGGCCAAAAATCGTGGAAGTAAATTATGAGAAGAATTTTGTTGTGAGAGAATATATTAACGGAAAAACTTTTCTTGCTTGGATTAGCGAAGAGAGTTTTGAGAAAGAAGTTAGCGCAAAAGAGCTTTATGATTTTATTAAGGAATTATACAAACAATTATTCGCGCTTGACTCAGTAAATCTCTCCCACAACCAGCTTGAGGGCGGAAAAAATATAATGGTGAAAGAAAAAACTGATGCACTAAGCGGGGAGAAAAAATTTGTTCCCATAATAATTGATTTTGAAAAATCCACTATAAAAGAAAGTAATCACACGAGAAACATAGGGCAAATAGAAAGCATGTTCTTCTACAACCCCCACGGAATGATAGCAAGAAAAATCAGGGAAAAACTTAATCTTACACTTTAGACAAAAAATAACTCTTTTTCCTTCATAGAGCTTGTTTTTTCACTAGCAATTATTACTTTTTTATGCAACTATTTTCTTTTCCAGCAACTATTCTATTTTTTATTAATTATTTTCTTCTCTTCTTAGAAATAAAGAAAACTACTAAGAGAAGTGAGATAAGCACCGGCAATAATCCAGCATCCGCAACACTCTGGGACTTTGATGCGTTTGTTGCAGAAAAGAAAAAATCCCTTGAGCACGAACCCACACCAAACTTTGCAGTATATACTCCGCTTGGAAGAGAGGGGTTTGTTGAATCAATCTTTAAATTAGTGAAATTAATTTGATTAGTGCCGCAGGGAACATTATCCTGGCGAAAAACCTCCGCCCCATAAGGATTCAGTATTGAGATTGTCCCTGTATTAACAGAGAAATAACAGGAAAAATTAATATTCACATTTGAATCAACTAAAATATTTTGCGCACCAAATGATTGAATATTACAATCAACGCCAGTGATTGGAATTGTAATTATTGGAACATTTCCACTACCCGTACCGCTAGCACCGCCTTGGCGGACAATAAACGCAACTTCGCTTGAGGCACAGGGACTCGTACTTGATTTTAAGTAAGAATTAAAATTATGAGAAATATCCCCTCCTATCGCAGAAAGCAGTTCAGAAGTATTAATTAATACAAATTTTGCATTGGAGAAACAAGTAACTGGAAATGTTTTTTTGTAACCCAAAGAATCTGTTATTATTATATCCGTTGGAAATCCTGCACTTGTTGCGGCCGGACAATTATAAACAAAATTAATATCCGAAGGATGATTAAATTCCACAGGAGTATTAGAAATAGAAAGATTCATCGGGCATGAAGCCTTTGGGATAAACAAACAACAAAATTTTACTTCATTTGAGTAAAGACCACAAAGAGAAGGATGGGCATTAGTATTCCCGCTCATCCCAAATACACAATTAAATCCGCTTGAGCATGATGCTCCCGAAGCAGAGAAATAACAAAGATTTGGAAATGAAGTGAACACTGTGCTTTTAAGGCAAACATTCACATCCTTATAATTGGTTGATGACATCTGCTCCATATGCGCATTAATCGCGGAACTTAATCCAAGTATTCTTGTCGAATTTGGATCAGTACAATTTGCAAAGTACTGGTCCGGCACCTGAATCAAATTAGGATAATTAATTGGGTCAGAGCAGGGAGACTTACATGCATGCGCAGTGGCATCCATAGAAGAAATCGCTATAAGGTCAGTATAACCCCCCGCGGCAAAAACCAGCCCCGCAAGAAAAACCAAGGAACCCAAAAAAAATAAATACTTCATTTTAGGAATAGGGCTTTTAGATATAAAAGCATTATGAGGACAAGAAAAGTTTGTTAAAAAAAGAGTTAGAAAAAAGTATTGTTGAGATAAAGAACCCTAAAAGAAGATTTAGATTTTGAATTTTCTTTCAACTTCGAGCACAAGTAAATCGCAGACAGTTTTCATTGATTCCATCTGCTGAATTATTCTTTCCTTCTCAAGCTCAATCTCGCCCACTGCCTCATACGCCTCAATTGATTCCTTAAACATACTCCTGTCAATATACGGGTACTGGTAAGAATTCATTTTCTTTGATACTCTTTCAACCAAATCCCCCATCCAAACATTAAGCCCTCTCTTAACAGGCCCCTTAATTGTTTTTCCTTCGGAGAGATGCTTTCTTAATTTATTTGTGATAGTTGCTTTAGGAAAAGGCAATTGTTCTGAATCAAGTTTCAACTGAATTGCTTTCGCCTTTGAATCAGCATCAATCCGATTAATTACTTCCTCGCATGCGTGCTTAATTGAATCAATCTTCTTAACTAATTCTTCGCGCTGTTTATTTATTGCCTGTACATCATCATAAGGGGCAAGCGCATCCTTTAGCATATCATAATTAACAAAAGTATAGGGCTGGGAATTCATTTTCTTTGCGATTCTCTCAACCATTGAGGCAACCCAAAGATTCATTTCATCCTTAACATTCCCCTTAATCTGCTTACCCTGCGAAATATTCTTTCTAACAAGCTTAGTAATAGTGGCCCTTGGGAAAGGCAGCTTATCATTATTATCCTCAATAGAACTATCGGCAGAAACTACCTCATCCCCATCATTTTCTTCCTCAAGAGGGGTTTTGTCATCCTTTTCTTCTAAATCTCCTTGATTATTCTCCCCAACATTAACCATTAAACCCACCAATTATAGAAAAACTGCAGCAAATAGGATTTAAAGGATTTGCTCGGCAAAAAACGCTTAAAAATGTGCCGAAGGGGGCAAAAAAACGAATTTTAGAAAAATAGAAATTTTGAAGTTTTTTTAAGAAATTTAGTGGATTTAAGTGGGCAAAAATAATTTGGATTCATCAAAATTAACTCTTTTGAGTTACCTTTAAGGCCATTTAACCCTAATTTCATTTACTCACTTCACCCAAGTATTGAAGCAAACATCAAAGTGATACTTGCGAGTAAGAGTATTGAGAGGACAACAATATTTGCGACATCAAGTTTGCCAAAATTAATCCAAAAGAGCACAAGAGAAACCAAGAACGCAAGTGCGCCGGTTGCGAGCATTGCGTAAGAGAAGAACATGGATTTTTTTCTAAACTTATGCACCTTCATCTGTTCAACATCAAGTTCAATCTGCGCCATCCTATTATTCAGTGAATCAAGTGCGACTTTTACAAGTGAAACCGTTTTTTGGGATTCTGAAATAACTTTATTTACTCTATCCTCAAACCCCTTTGCTTCCCCAATAATACTTGAGCGCACATCCTTTAGTTCGGAGCGCGCAACTTCCCCAGCCATAACCTTCTCTTCGGATTCAATTATTTTTAAATCATGTTTAATTATATCCTCAAAATCTTTTTTTTGAACAGAGAACTCCTGCCTCACCATAGTATTAATCTCTTTTTTTAGTAAGGTAAGCGTGTCCGCCTCCGCAATCATTAATAGTCGTGTAGCCTGCTCATCCTTTACCCCTAAATCATTAAGTGTTTGAAGAATCTTTTCTCTTGGCTCGCCATCCTGAACCATTTTTTGGATAACCTCAATTATTGAATCATTTTTTGCCATAAATTTCACCAATTCTTTTTTACATAAAACAATATTGTGTTCATTAATATCTGCATTTCATTAACAGCTACATTCCATTAATCCATACATTTCATTAATATTTTTATTCCATTAACATCTATGCACAATCAATACCTGCGCCCCATTAATATCTTTATTCCCTTAATATTCACATTCCCTTCATTCACAAATTATATTTGTTTAACTAACTTCAATTGTAACGTCCTTTGTTGCCTGCTGTTCAATGTCCCCTACTTTCCACTTGAAAACAAACTGTGCTGTTCCGGCTCTAATTGGAGTCAAAATAGAATAAAATGTTTTGCATTGGGAAGAATCAACGCTAACAGACCTCCCCACAAAATCCCCTGTAACTGCATCCTGCTCCTTAAAGTAACCCCTATCCGCGCTCGCAAACCACCTTACTTCAGAAATATTTGTTTTTGAGATATTACAAATCTTAGTTAAATAATCATATGCCTCTCCAACAATAAGCGAGGGCGGAAAATTCTCTACGTTTGCGCTGATTGGATTAATTGTTTCCTTATCAATCTCAAAATTCAGTAACTTGGGTGCGCTAAACGGAGCAGAAATCACAACATCATATTTAAGCGTCTTTGAAATAGGGAGTTCCTCGCTAAAATCATACCTCTCTTTTGGGGCAAGAACTGAATTTTCCTTGCTCCCTTTTAAAAAAAACGATTTATTATATTGGTCAGAGCGAATCTCAACCATAATCCCATCCACAATTGTTTCTGTTGAATTCACAAGCGTCATCTTTAGCACAACCTTATCCCCCACAACAGAAAATATTGGTTTTGGATCATTACTCACATCAATTGGTTTATTCAAAAAGACAAGGTAAAGCATTCCCAAGAAAATAATTGTGAACACTATAATAAAAAAAGGAAAAGTTATTTTCCTTGGAGCATAAACCATGCAAGAATAAAGCAAAAGGAATATTTAAGGCTTACAGGGGCGGCGGGGGGCTTATTAAAAAAGTCTAAAAACAAAACTTTCTGCTCCAAAAGCAATAAGTTTTCTAAATAAATTTTTTTACCTTTACTTCCTCATCAAAGAACTGCACTAATTTTGTGTTTGTTTTTCCCGCGGAAACAAAAAATCCGCTTGCTCCCCTCTTATGAAAGAGTTTTGTCAGAGAAAAAACAAATTTTAGAACAATATCCTCATCATGGTAAAGGCTTAGTATTCCAAGCGAATCAAAAATAAAACAGGGGTTTTTTGTAGAATCCATTATATTAATCATTTTTATCTGAAGCTGGGTTAAGTTGCGCGGCGAATCAACAAAAAAAAGCCTCTCACTATCTTCAACATGAGAAATCGTTTTTGAAACCGTGTCAATAATAATTACTTTATCCTCAAGCCCGCTTGATTTAAGCGAGCTGGCAACGGACTTATAAGTTAAATTCATTAGCACTACAACAGGCTCCATCCCCATCTCAAGCACTAATTTTACAAGCGCCGAGACTACTTCGCTTGCATTAGACGGGTCGCACTCAACAATGGATTCTCCGCGAAAAGAAAGAGGCACCTTGGATTTTATATCAGTTAATACTCTCTCTGTGCCCAAAATCGCGTTAAATGCATCAAATTTTTTCTTTTTAGAATCCAAATTAATTCCAAACGAGGGATCTCCGGAGAGAATAGCTTCAATCGCCTTCTTCTGACCCTCATCAAAATAAACTGCTTCAGGCATGCAAGAGAAATACACAAACTTCTTATTAAAACCTGCTGCAATTACCTCTCCAATGCATAAAAAACAGAAATTTTTCGGCACAAAACATACCTAAAGCAAGAAAAAATCAGCAAAAGTAATTTGCCAAAGAAGAACATGATAGCGTTTATAAACAAGAAAGAAGTAATTATTGACAGATTAAATTAACGTGGTGGCGGTACTTTGCCGGAAGAAGAATCAGGGCTTGATGAGTTAAAACGCCTTACCTTAGGCGGCTTTTTTGGGGGAGAGAGCACAAAAAAACCCGAAGAAAAAAAAGAAGAGGCGAAAGCGGAGCCAAAAAAACAGGATACAAAGCCAAAAACCCCAATACAAACCCCCCATAGCAAGGGCGCATGGGCGTTTCGCGGAGAAATAAATGCCGCTCAACCAAAAACAACTACGCAAGCTACAAGCGGCGCAAAAGAAAAATCGGGCGTAGATGCTGACAAAGAAGTGTTTCGCGAAGAACAAAGAATATTTACCCAAATAAGTTCGGTTAAGGAACTTGGAAACGAACCCAATTATTTAATTCCACAGGAACTAAATGAAAACGAAAGAAAAAATGCTGGTGAAGAAAAAGAAAGCGGGGCTTTTGAAAAATTATTAAACCTAACAAGAGCGCCGATTGTGGAAGACTCAAAAAAAGAGGAAATCCAAAGTAAAAGCTTTGGAAAACAAGAAGTGATAAATGAAGAAATTGTGAAAAAAATTGACCCTAATTCAAAAACAATCTCAATGAAGAGTTCGCTTGAAGAGGTTCCAAAAATATCGGTGCCTGATGAGAGAAAAAGCATTGCGGTTGCAGAAATAAAACGAGGCGGCGAACCATTAATCGCAAAAGAAAATACCCCCGAACCAAAACCAAGTTTCCTTGATGAAATAAGAGGTGCGGGAAAAGAACACAAAATGAAATGGGGTTCGGACGGAATACTAAAACCAGTGGAGAAAGCTGAGGCGAAAAGCGGGGAAGAGCAAATTCCAAAAGAAACTCCTGCCAAAAAAGAAAATAGTGCGTGGCCGTCAAGCCCGCAAACAATTAATGCAGAAACAGAAGCTATGCCAAAGCAAAAAGAAGAAGAAACACGAATTGGGGAAAAGAAAGAGGGTGAAGAATTAATTAAAGCACAACAGGAAAACATTTCAAGAACATTAAGGCAAAGAGAAAGCATTTTCTCAAAAAGAAAAAAAGAGTTTGAGGAAGAAAGAAGAAAACTTGAGGAAAAACTTGAACTAAAAACACCGGTTGATTTATTGTTCGCAGCGCTTGAAGAACACAAACAGCTTGATGCGGGGGAAGCCGCAACAATATGCCAAGTCCCCTATGACTTAATTGAGAAATTATCAAAAATGTTTGAGACTGATGGAGTGCTTGAGATAAATTACCCGACAAGCCTTACAAAAAAACCAACGATTATTCTAAAGAATCCGGTTCAATCAAAACTCCTTGAAGTACCTAACGGAGAAGTGCTTGATAATTATACTGTGGCAGTGGACCATGTACCCGCGCATGTTTCGGTAGTACTCTCCCCAGGAGAAGCAAGACCGCTATACGCAATACAAATGCCCGCAATTGGAAAATACACAAGAAGATTTTTGTTTTTTGTAAAAGAAGAAGTAGCGGAGAATATGCCAATTGAGCTTGAAGAAATTGTTGACCCAAAAAAATCAAAGAAACTAAAAGACAGATTCTTCTTCGAACTAAATTCCCACCTATCAAAATACTTCCCCATGCTTCCTGAAGAATACCTAAACATGCTCTCAGGCGTACTCCTGCACGAAATGTATGGACTTGGGGACATAGAATTATTGATGGGGGACGACATGCTTGAAGAAGTAGGAATAAATTCAGCAAAGACACCCATCACTGTTTATCATCGTGTACACGGATGGCTCAAAACAAATCTAGTGCCAGGAACCGAAGAAGACATCAATAACTTTGCTTCTCAAATCGGAAGAAAAGTTGGAAGAGAAATAACAATCCTAAGCCCCATACTTGATGCACACCTCCTCTCAGGGGACCGTGTTAATGCAACACTCTTCCCAATCTCCTCCGAAGGAAACACACTCACAATTCGAAGATTCGCAAGAAAACCCTGGACAATAGTTGATTTTATTGGAAAAGCGCACACGATGGACTCAGAGATGGCGGCAATGCTATGGATTGCAATGCAATACGAAATGAATGTATTAATCGCAGGAGGAACAGCATCAGGAAAAACCTCCGCACTTAACTCACTGCTCGCACTTGTACCAACCTACCACAGAATTATTTCAATTGAGGATGTAAGAGAAATTGTACTTCCAAAGTATCTGGAATGGAACTGGATACCAATGGTGACACGCGCACCAAACCCGGAAGGGCTGGGAGAAGTAACAATGCTTGACTTAATGGTAACAAGCTTAAGAATGAGGCCTGATAGAATAATCGTCGGGGAAATGCGAAGGAAAAAAGAGGCGGAAGTACTAATGGAAGCAATTGAAACCGGACACAGTATTTACTCCACAATCCACGCAAACTCGGGTTACCAGGTTCTAAGAAGACTTGCAGAACCACCGATAAATATTCCATTAATGCAAATTGAACTAATTGATTTAATTGTTGTACAATACCGTGATAGAAAAACTAACCGCAGAAGAACATTTGAAATATCCGAGATTGAACAAACCTCCACAGGACAAGGACTCCAAATTAACACAGTATATAAGTGGGCGCCAAGGTCAGATACATGGGAGAGACTAAACAAGCCGACAAAACTAATTACCCTTTTAAACATGCACACGGGGATGACTGAAGAAGATTTATTCACCGAAATAGAGGACAGAAAACAAATACTTGATTGGATGAAGAGAGCGGGTATTGATGACCTTGACAGAATAGGATTTATTGTAAAATTATTTTACTCAAACCCGGAGAGAGTAAAGAAATTAGGCCAAAAGAACGCGCAAATTGATGAAGTGGATAAGATAATGGAAACAGAACAAGGAGAAGAAGCGAGAAACCCCGCAAGTTAAGCAAAGAAAGCGACTGAAAATTAAATAAAGAAAGTGAATGAGAAAGTTAATTAAGAGAAGAAATTTGTAAAGGTAGTGGGTTATTTGAACACAACAAAAAATCCAGAATTATTTTTAATTTTTAGAAAGTGAATGAAATGATACAACAACAAAAAACACCGCTAATGATGCTATACTCGCTTGAGAAAGCAAAGCGCTTTAGCGAGAAATACCTCTTCATCGGGAGATTTCTCTCAAAAATAATGTTCTCACTAAAATATGATTTACAAAAAGCAGAGCTAAATATTGATGAAGAGCGTTACTGCCTCGCATCCACCGTATCCGCATTAATGTACGGACTCATGTTCCTCTTTGTTGGAATGGCCTTTGGAGTAATAATCAACAGGGGATTTGGGGCAGGGACAATCGCAGTAATGTTTATCACAGGAATCGGGGCATTTGCCGCAATGCTAATATTCCACTTAATTTATCCAAAACTTGCGGCGTTCCAGCTTGCGAGCATGGTTGACCAGGAACTATTATTCGCAATGAGAACCATCCTCATCCAATTAAGCTCGGGAATAAGCCTCTTTGATACAATGAAGAGCATCTCAAAATCAAATTACGGACAAGTATCAAAAGAATTCTCGCTTGTTGTGAGAGATGTTAACTCGGGAGTAAGCGAAACTGAGGCTCTTGAAAAATTGGCATTTAGAACAAAATCAGAGGTCCTTAAAAAAACTGCTTGGCAATTAACTACTACCCTAAAAAGCGGGGGCTCGGTAACAAGCGCACTAAATTCGCAGGTAGAAGAACTAATTTCAAAGCAAATGAATTCAATAAGAGAATACTCCGCAGAACTAAACCTCTGGACGCTTGTTTACTTAATAGTGGCCGCAGCAATGCCCTCGCTTGGAATAACTTTCCTTGTAATCGCATCCTCCGTTGGCGGCTCAGGAATCGGACCAGAGGCAGTGATTCTAATAATAGTTCTCTCGGTTTCAGTACAATGCGCAATGATATTCTTAGTAAGATCAAAAGTACCAAAGGTAGTGAAATAAATGTTTGATGATGTATCAAGATTATTTTCGGCTATTGTTCCAAAGAAATTCATTGAAGAAAAAGTACGCCCCGCGCTAACTTATGCCGGCTCAAGGGATGACCCAAGGCTTTGGATAGGAATAAGAGTATTTGTTTCACTACTTGTCGGAGTAATTGGATTACTCACCCCATTTAGCTTAATTCCATTATATAATGTACTCACCGGCTCAAGCATTTACTTTGAAACCCCGCTAAGAATCCTATTAACATTCATATTTGGAGCAGCGGGATTTGTCGGAATAATAACAATATTTTACCTGCACCTCTCATATGTAATAGATGGCAGAAAAAAAATGGTTGAAGGAATACTCCCAGATTTTCTCTTCCTTGTCGGAAACAACCTAAAAAGCGGAATGTCCCCATTCTATGCTTTCCGCTCAGCAATAAGGCCGGAGTTTGGGCCGCTAAGCGAAGAAATAAAAATCGCGACACAAAAAAGTCTTGGAGTTGACTCATTCTCTGATGCACTAAAAAATATCGCAAAGAGAGTAGATTCAAAAGTACTTGAGGACACAACAAAGTTCTTTGCGCAGGCACTACGCTCAGGAGGAAGACTCGCCAAGCTGATTGAAACCACCGCGCAGGATATAAAACAAACAAATAGACTCAAAGGAGAACTAATAACCTCCACAAGAATGTACACTTTATTCATCCTCTTTGTTGTAATAATCGCATCCCCAATGCTTTTGGCAGTAAGCGTACAATTCCTTGATGTACTCTCAGGAATACAATCAAAAACAGGGAGTCTAAGCGGAGTGACAAATGACCAATTGATAAACCAAACAGGAATGGGTGTAGGAGAACTCTCAATAACCCCTGATTTTATGATAAATGTGGGTTATTTTATAATATTAACAAACTCCATCCTCGCAAGCGTATTTATGGGTGCAATAGGCGGGGGAAAAATAAGGGACGGACTCAAATACGCCCCATTTTTGGCGGGAGTAGGACTAGTTTTGTTTGTAATATTCCTTGGAGCAATAGGCGGGTTATTAGGCGGATTCACACTATAACCCCAAGAAGGGTTTAAATACTAGAAATGCCTTTTATGTCTTAGAATTCTTACAACTAAAAAGGAGGTTTTAAAATGATGGCAAAAAAAGGACAGGGAACAATCGAATACCTGGTAATCATCGCAATCGTTGTTGTAATAGCACTAGTAGTAGTAGGACTACTCCTACAAGTAAT
>Ga0172375_10001017_pt1 | contig 45318 bp, 38 predicted proteins | sample LakKiv1m_FD_114537 | JGI IMG/M metagenome (GOLD analysis project Ga0172375, IMG submission 114537) | Freshwater microbial communities from Kabuno Bay, South-Kivu, Congo - kab_092012_11.1m | ecosystem: Environmental > Aquatic > Freshwater > Lake | place: Democratic Republic of the Congo... | reverse complement strand
CCGATTGTAGTATACCATATTTTGAAATTCAACTGAATACACTTCAGTGTTTTTGTCATACAAATAAGACAGAGTCAAAAAAACAGAACAAGGACTTGACTTTACTTACCTAATTTTTATGTTTACTTAGCGAACAGAATCCTTAAGTACTTTGCCAGCTTTGAAAGTCGGAGCCTTTAAAGCGGGAATGGAAATGAGTTCTCCGGTCCTGGGGTCATGTCCGGAACGGGATTTGCGGACTTTGACTTCGAAAGTGCCAAAGCCGGTCAATACAACTTTTTCGCCTTTCACCAAGGCTTCTTGGATGGCAACAACGGTGGAATTCAATGCTTGTTCGGCATCTTTTTTCGTCAAGTCTGACAATTCGGCAATTCTTGCGACCAATTCAGATTTGTTCATAAATTTTTCCTCCTATATTGTGATAACCTCATTATAAGGATTTAATTTTCAAAATGCAAGCGCTTTGCGGAAAAAAAGTGCTTATTTTCAGGTAAATTAGCCATTATTCGCGATTTCTGAAGATGATGTTTATCGGTGTGCCCTCAAAATCGAATCTTTCCCGGATCCGGTTTTCGAGATACCGTTGATAGCTGAAATGGACGCTGTCGGTATGATTCACGAAAAAGACGAAGGTCGGGCACTTGGTCTTGACCTGGGTCGCGTAGTAGACCCTTAGCAGTTTGCGGTTGTGTTCCTTGGGCGGATTCAGCAACATGGCTTCGGAGATGATTTCGTTCAAAGCCGACGTCGAAACCCTTCTCTCATAGTTGCCATAGGCCTTTTCTATGGCCGGAAAAAGACTGTTCAGGCGGGAGCCGGTCTTGGCGGAAAGGAAGACGACGGGGATATAGGATATGAATCTGAATTCGGAGCGGATCGTCTTGGTCCACTCGACCATGGTCTGGTCATTCTTGTCCACAAGGTCGTACTTGTTGACGACCAGGACCATCGCCTTGCCGCTTTCGATCGCGTAACCGACGATGTGCTTGTCCTGCTCGAGGATACCTTCGGAAGCGTCGATGACGGCGACGCATACGTCGCTTCTGTCGATCGCCTGCATGGCCCGGAGGGCACTGTATTTCTCCACGGATTCGAAGATCTTCCCGCGTTTCCTGAGCCCGGCCGTGTCGATGACCACATATTGACGGTCATCTTTCATGAATGTGGTGTCGATCGAATCGGTCGTGGTGCCGACTTCTTCGCTCACGATGACCCGCTGATAGCCGAGGATGGCATTGGTCAGCTGGGACTTGCCGACATTGGGACGGCCGATGATCGAAAAGCGGATCGCATCCTCGGGATAGGGATCCTCGGTCTTTTCCGGGAGATAATCGATGACCCGGTCGAGCAGATCGCCGATGCCGATGCCATGAGCTGCGGAAACCGGGATGACATCGCTGGCGCCCAGTTCGAAAAACTCGTAATGCTGGTCCCGGATTTCGACGTTGTCCGCCTTGTTCACGGCGACGATGACCGGTTTCCGGGCCTGGAAGAGCAATTGCATTACCATTCTGTCATCCGGATGAAGCCCAGCCTGCCCGTCGACGACGAAGACGACGAGGTCGCTTTCCTCGATCGCGATCTCGGCCTGGGCCCTGATCTGCGACAAAAAGGGTGCATCGTTGATTTCGATGCCCCCAGTGTCAATCACGTTGAAATTGCGGCCGAGCCAGATGGCTTTGCCGTAAAGACGATCCCTGGTTGCGCCGGGGCGTTCGGCGGTTATGGCTTTTCTTTCGCCGACGATCCGGTTGAAGATCGTCGACTTGCCGACATTGGGCCGGCCGACAATCGCGACAACAGGTACCATTTACATCATCCTTTATGCTATTTCTTGTACTTTTCGAACAGGTCGGCCAATGATTGGTTGGCGGAGACGTTGTCTTTCAGATGCGCTTCGTATTCCCGGCGGGATTTTCTTTCCACAGCCTTGCGGAGCGAGACCGTCATCTTCCATTCCCTCGGGAAGAAGGTGATGACTTCGACGGTGATGACATCGCCTGTCTTGAGGACGTCTTCGACGCGGTTGATGCGCTCGTCGCTCAACTCGCGGATCGGCAGAAAGGCTTCGACTCCGGATACTTCCACCAGAGCGCCTTTCTCGAGGATGGTCTTGACGGTGGCGGAGACATGCTCGCCTACCTTCAGTTTGAGATCCGCCCAGGGATTGTATTCGAGATGCTTGTGGGAAAGGGTGAACTGTTCCTTCTCCTCATTTACAGAGGTGATCTCGCATTCGATCTCGTCGCCGTTCTGGACGCGGCCGGCAAGGTTGTCCTGGGGATCCCAGGAATAGTCCTGACGGCTCATGAGTCCGGTGACTTCGCGTTCGATTTCCAGAAGCATGCCATATTGCATCTTCTTCACGACTTTGCCTTTGACCTTGTCTCCCACCTTGAAATTCTTGATGAATTGATCCCAAGGACGTTCCTGAAGGGCTTTGAGGGACAAACTGATCCGTTTTCCGGAAATCTTGATGATCTTGGCTTCGATTTCCTGGCCTTCACAAACGACATCGGCTACCTTCTTGGTATGATATTGCGAAAGCTCGCTGATATGGATCAGGCCTTCGACATGGTCGGAGATGCGGACAAAGGCACCGAAGTCAAGGACCTTGACCACAACGCCTTTGACGATCTGGCCGACTTCGAGGTTCTCGATCTCGGCCTTTTCCTGTTTCTTGATATCATCATACAGGATCTGCTTGCGGTTGGCGATGAATTTTTCCTTGTTGCGATCGCTTCTGACATCGATGATCCTGACCGTGATCTCCTTGCCGACGAGGGCTTTTTTCTTGTCTTCGGTCAGCTCGTCAAGCGTGATGAGCGAATCCGGCAAAAACAGCTCGATCGAGTTGTAATCAAGCAAAAGACCGCCTTTGACGGCGCGTTTGACTTTGGCGGTGACATCCTTGTCGACTTCGAGATCCTGACGGTAATGCGCGTATTTTTCCTGCTTTTCAAGATCGATGCGGGAAAGCAGCAGGATGTTGGTCTCGTCGTCGTGGCTGATCTTGGTGACCTTGGCCTTGATGGTGTCGCCGACCTTGACGACATCCTTGGCCGAGGCGACCTTGGCCTGGGACAGATGGTCCTTGTATATGGTGCCCTCAAACATGTATCCGACATCGACCAGGACTTCCTCGTCGGTCACTTTGACGACGGTTCCGGTCAGGATGTCTCCCACTTTGGGGATGTTGAGCATTGCTTCATTTTCGTTCGTGTTTTCCATTCTTCTAGCTCCTCTTTGCAGAAATTACTTTTATGAACATTGTATATATCATATCGGCGACAGCGTTGATGTCGTGATCCGATGTGTCAAGGTAGATGGCATCTTTTGCCTGTTTGAGAGGGTTGTAGCTTCGGGAGGAATCATATTTGTCGCGCCAGATGATTTCCTGCTTGAGGGTCTCATAATCGGATTCGATACCGAGACTGAGGTTCTCCTCATGCCTGCGTCTGGCCCGTTCTTCGACGGATGCGGTCATGTAGATCTTGAGATCGGCGTCCGGAAGGACAACGGTGCCGATATCCCTGCCGTCCATCACCACGTTGTCGTGTCTGGCGATCTCTTGCTGCAGGCTCACGAGTTGGTTGCGAACCGGGATGTGGCTGGATACGACGCTGACATTGTTGGACACCTGGTTGGACCTGATCTCCTTCATGATGTCTTCTCCGTCCATGTACAGGATACCGTCGCGGAAGCGCATTGTCGTCCGCTCGAGGAATCCGAACTGGTTCGGGTCCTCGAGGTCGACCTTGAGCCGGAGAGCTTTCAGGGTCGTCGCCCGGTACATCGCACCCGTATCGATGTAGACGTATCCGAGACGCTTCGCCACGAGTTTTGCGACTGTGGATTTACCGGCTCCCGCCGGTCCGTCAATCGCCAAAGCATTATATTTCATATAATCGCCTCTCAACTCATTACATTATACCATAATTTTAATATTATGCCAGTAGAAAATCGCTTGAAATGCTTTATTTTCCGTTCCGGGAAAGATTCCACAACTGTTTGATTTCATGTGGTTTCAAAGACCTGAACTCTCCTTGTGATAGACCTTCGGTGGTGATGTTGCCGAAGCGGTAACGTTTGAGTTTGATGACTGGATGGCCGACGGCCTCGAACATCCTTCTTACCTGATGGTATTTGCCTTCGGTGACGACGATCTTGACAAAGGTGTTTTCCTTCTTCTCGTCATATTCGACGCCGAAGATCCGCGCCGGTTGGGAGATGAAATCGCCGAGGTCGATGCCGTGCGACAGTTTTTGGGACGTTTCCTTGCGCAGCAATCCCTGGACTTTGGCGTGGTATTCCTTTTCCACCTTGAAGCGGGGATGGATGAGATGGTTCATGAAATCACCGTCGTTCGTCAAAAGCAGGATTCCGGAAGTGTCGTAGTCGAGTCTGCCGATCGGGAAGATCCGTTCCTTGACATTGACCAGATCGAGAATCGTCGCCCGCTGGAAGTTGTCGCTCGTAGTGGAAACATAGCCCGTGGGCTTGTACAGGGCATAATAGACTTTGTCTTCGAACACCAGTTTTTCACCGTCGACGGTAATCACGGAATCGGGATCGGCTTTCGATCCCAGTTCGGTGATGATGACGCCATCGACCATGACCCTGCCGGCCTGGATCATTTCCTCGGCTTTGCGCCGGGAAGCGACGCCGGCTTTTTGCAGGAGTTTCTGCAGTCTTTCCATTGGCTTTCCTCCTTGATTCAAAAAATGAGGATCTTGTCACGCATCCTCATTTCAGATTATTTGTCCTCGGGTTCGGTTTCCCCCACCTGGAGTTCAACCGTGAGCAATACGGACTTGATCCGACGTTTCGATACCTTGAGAATCTCGAATGTGAGCAACTCGCGGTCTTCGCTGATCAACTCGCTCAATTCATCATAGACTTGATTGACATTCAGTTCATATTCGATTTTTTCGCCGACTTCGGGAATGTCCTGGAACTTCTCGAACAGCCAGCCTCCGACCGATGTCGAATCGGATACGGGCGGCTCTCCGAGACTCAGGTCCTCGAACAAATCTTTGAGGTCGTAGTCGGCGTTGATCACGTATAGATTATCCGCCCGGCGGGTGATGTTCTCGGTGACATCGTCATGTTCGTCGTAGATTTCACCGACCAGTTCCTCCAGGGCATCCTCCATGGTGACGAGACCGTCGACGCCGCCGTATTCATCGACGACGATGGCCAGATGGGAATTTTCCATCTGCAAAAGCTCGATCAGGGCGTCGACCTTGGTCGAGGCCGGAATGAAGATGGGCTTTCGGAGCAGTTTCTTGATGTTGATGTTGTGGCCCTTGATCAGTTTGGTGTAGAAGTCACGCTCGGACAACACGCCGATGATGTTGTCTGCCTGCCCGTCGTAGACGGGAATCCGGGAGAACTTGTTCTTGAAGAAGATGTCGCGGATCCTGTCGGTATCCTCGGAAACATCGAAGGCGACCATATCCACTCTCGGGGTCATGATCTCCTCGACGGTGATGTCGGAAAGATCGAGGACCTTTTGCAGCATGTCGGCTTCTTCCTCATCGATCGAACCTTCCTCCTCCATCGTGTCGATGATGGTTTCCAGTTCATCCTCGGTGACCGTGAGCTTGCCTTCGGTGTCGACCCTGGAGACGACCTTCTGGTTCAAAAGCTGGAAGAAATAGGTGATCGGCGTCATGATCTTGATCAGGAAGAAGATGATTCCGCTGATATGCAGGCAGATCTTCTCCGGATGGGCCTTGGCGAGGGTTTTGGGCACGATTTCGCCGAAGATGAGCACGACGATCGTGATCACCACCGTATTGATGACGGTGATCACGGTGTCCGCGTTGGTGAGACTAGTGAAAAAGCCGGCAAAAAAGAGGACGCTCACCGAAGTCAGGGCGATGTTCGCCAGATTGTTGCCGACGAGTAATGTCGTCAGTGTCTTGGGAAAATTCTCGACGATCCAAAAGGCTTTCTTCGAACCTCTGACGTTTTGATCGATCAGGGTCTTCAGCCGGACTTTGCCGACAGCCGAATAGGCCATCTCGGACATCGAAAAGAATGCGGATAGTATCAGCAACGCCAACATCAGGACCAATAGGCCCGGATGAAAGACGATTGCCAATGGGAAAAGCCACGTATGACTTGATTCCAAAGAATCATCACTCCTTGTTAATGTTGTTACTTGGCCCTGGTGTCATACTTGCCGGTCGAAGTCGAGACGACGATCTTCTCTCCGGTTTGGATGAACAGGGGTACGAGCAGTCTGAGACCGGTGTTGGTCAAGGCTTCCTTGGTCGCGTTGGATGCGGTGTTGCCCTTGGCTCCGCCGGCGGTCTCCACGACCTCGAGGGTTACCTTGTCGGGCAGTTCCAGACCCAGGATCTCGTGCTCATAGCTGATGATGTTGATGACCATACCCTCGGTCAGATAATAGAGTTCGTTCTCGATCTGGGATTTGTGGATCTCGATCTGCTCGAATGTATCGTTGTTCATGAAGACATGCGTGTCCCCATTGGCATATAGATACTGCATCTGATTTTTGTCAATTTGAGCCTGGTCGATGTTGACGCCAGCATTGAAGGTCTTGTCGATGACCGCTCCGGTTCTCAGGTTTCTGAGCCTGGTGCGGACAAAGGCTCCTCCCTTACCGGGCTTCACATGCTGGAATTCGATGACCGAATAGATATTGCCTTCATACTCGATCGTCATGCCGGTTTTGAAATCATTGGTGTTGACCATAAGTTCCTCCTGAAAGCTTGAATCGCGAAAATACATGTAATATTATAATATAATTTTCTATTATTGACAACAGATTTCATCTCTACTATAATGTTCATGACATCATACTCGAGGTGAAACATATGTTTCTCGCATCAATCTGGCAGTGGGTCCTGCCGATCGGCGTCGGCCTGTTGGTCGGGGTGCTGATTTCGTCCCGCAAGAAATACGATTATTCCCAGATCGTCGAACTGGGAGCCGAGGAGTTCCGACTGAACATGCGCAAGGGTCAACTGATCGACATCCGCAAAGAGGAAGAATTCAAGGTCAAAAAAATCAACGGCAGCCGCAATTTTCCCGGCCGATCCGTCTTCCAGAGCCTCCATCGGCTCAGAAACGATCAACCCGTTTTTCTTTATGACAACACCGGTTCGCACCAGACCAAAAGCGTCGCGCGAAAATTGATCAAGAAAGGCTACAAGCCGATCTATCTCCTCACTGGCGGCCTCGAAGGCTGGCCATACCCCCTCAAAGAAGAATAATAGGTGTAGCCTAGTCTCGGGCTACACCTTTTTTTCGATGATTGAAATCGCATCCGACAAGGTTTGGGTAAAGTTGTCGGGATCGACTTTCAACCAATAGGGATCCATCTTGTTCTTGAACCACGTCAGCTGTCTTTTGGCATAGCGTCGGGAATTCTGCTTGATCTCGTCTATCGCCTGTTCCAGGGTTATTTCTCCCTGCAAATGGGAAATCAATTCCTTGTAGCCGATCGCTTTCATGCTTTGCATGGAGATGGGCCGGACTATCAGGTTCCGGACTTCATCGACAAGCCCCGAAGCGATCATCTGGTCGACTCTTTTGTCGATCCGCTCGTATAGGGTCTTCCTGTCGAGATCCAAAGCGATGATCAAGGCGTCTGGGTAGAAAAGGCGTTTGCCCATGGCACGGCTTTCCTGGAGGTTTTCGCCGGCGATTTCAAGGCTTCTCAGAATCCGTCGGCGATTGTGCGGATGGATGGTGGATGCCAGATTGGGATCGATCAGGAAGAGCCGGTGATGCAACTCCTCATCGGACAGTTCCGGAAAAGCCTCGGCTTCCTCGTAGTGCCTTCTGTCACCGACGAACTGATAATCATAGAGTACCGCCTGAAGATATAGTCCGGAACCACCGACAAGGATCGGCATGACGCCTTTCGCCTTCAACTCGGCGATTTTGGCGCGGACCATCTTCTGGTAATCGGCAACCGAGAACTCGGTTTCCGGGTCGAGGATGTCGATCAGGTGATGGGTGATGCCTTCTTGTTCAAGAGGGACGATCTTGGCCGTGCCGATATCCATTCCCCGGTAAAACTGCATGGCATCGGCCGAGATGATCTCAGCTGGGAAATGTTTGGCCAAAGCGATCGCCAATTGGCTTTTCCCGCTGGCCGTGGCTCCGACAATGGCGATGACTTGTGTCTTCACATTACTCTCAGGAACCATTTTTCGATCTCTGTCAGGGCCAGTTTCACGAGAATCGGTCGCCCGTGGGGACAAGTATAGGGATTCACGCATTTTTTCAGGTGGAGGACCAGTTCTTCGGCTTCACTGCGGTTCAGATATTTGTTGGCCTTGAGGGAATGCTTGCAGCTAAGTAGCTTGGCCAGCTCATCCCTCACCGCTTCTTTGCCGATGTCTTCGCCATCGGCGATTTTCTGCACCATGGTTTCCACGTATTCAGTCTCGCGCCCTTTCGGGAACCAATCCGGAATCTCCCTGATCGCGAAGGTCGCCTGATCCAGTTTTTCCAGACCTACGCCCAAGGCTTTGAGTTTATCGAGCGCCTCCGGATCGACGAAAAGCGCGGTTTCGTTCTTGACTTCCAGTACCATCGGCACGATGAGTTCGTAGGTATTGGAACTTGGCTTGCCCATTTTTTCGCGATAGCTTTCATATCTGATCCGCTCAGCTGCGGCATGCTGGTCGAGGAGATATAGGCCTTCTTGATTCTGAAACAGGAGATAGGTCCCCTGGTACTGGCCCACGTACTCGAATTCCGGGAAGGGAGCCGGATAGGGATTCTCTTCTTCCTGAAGGAGATCGAGAAGCGATTCTTCCGGATATCCGGAAGCAGGTTGTGCGCTTTGTTCCGGAAATGCAGGTTTTGCGGATTGGGGACAATCCTTCGAAGGGATCGCGCCTTTCTGGATCACCGGCATGAACTGAAGTTGCCGGCGGAGAATTCGGATGATGAGGCCGTAGAGTGAACCGGCCTCGGAGAATTTGATCTCGAGTTTGGTCGGATGGATGTTGACATCGATCAGCTGCGGATCGACGGTGATCGAGAGGAAGGCGATCGGATAACGGTTCTGGGGAATCAATTGTCCGAATGCTTCGCTGATAGCAGCGATCAGTCGGTGATCGCGGATCGGTCTGTTGTTCACGATCGTCGTCAGATAATTCCTTGAACTGCGGTTGTGGACCGGCTCGGCGAAATAGCCGTCGATCACGAAATCGCGGTTCTTTCCGGAAAACGGCTTCATGCCCTTGGCGACTTCAAGCCCGTAAATTCTGGCGAAGATGTCGGTCATGTTCCGGTTGCCGGAAGTATGGAACAGCACCTTGCCGTCATTTTCAAGACGAAAGGCGACATCTGGTCGACAAAGCGCGTATTTGTCCACCAGATCCTGGATGGCAGCCAGTTCCGCCTGGGGCGACTTGAGGTACTTGAACCGGGCGGGAGTGTGATAGAATAACCTCGTCACCTTCACCGAGGTGCCTTTTCGCGGTGGCGAAGCCTTGGTTTCCAACAGCTCACCGTCTTGTACGATGACCATCAAACCGTCGTTGTCGCCTGTCGATGTCTGCAACTCGACTCTGGCGATGGCTCCGATCGAGGGGAGCGCCTCACCCCTGAAGCCCAGGGAACGGATATGGAAAAGATCGTATTCGGACCTGATTTTCGAAGTCGCGTGACGCTTGAAGGCGAGAATTGCGTCTTCATTGTCCATGCCCGTGCCGTTGTCGGTGACCTGGATCTTCTTCAGTCCAGATTCCTCCAGAACGATATCGATCCGGTCGCTTCCGGCATCGATGGCGTTCTCGACCAGTTCCTTGACCACGTTCATCGTTCTTTCGACGACTTCACCGGCTGCGATCAGATTCTGCAGTTTCGGATCGAGTTGGATGATTTTTCCCATCAGCTCACCTCCTTTGCGTCATATTTTTCAGTTCAGCTTTTTGATCTCCTCGATCACCTGGGCGAGGATGTTCATCGCCTTGAGCGGCGTCAGTTCGTTGATGTCAAGCGCCCTGATCTGCTCGATGATCGGATGATACTGGCTTTTCTCGTTTTCTTCCTTGAGGGCCGCCTGTTCATAGTTGAACAGGTCGATAGTTTGCGGCTTGATGACATTGTAGCCGTGGTTTTTCTCGAGTTCCTCCAGGATCGCCGTCGCCCTTCTGGTGAGGAGTGCCGGCAATTTGGCGAGTTTGGCGACATGGATGCCGTAGGACCGGTCCGTCGGTCCGTCGGCGACCTTGTGCAAGAAGACGATCGTGCCTTTTTCCTCCTTGGCCATGACATGGACGTTATGCAGAGCCTTGAGGCTGTCCTCGAGATAGGTCAACTCATGATAATGTGTCGAAAACAGGATCTTGCAGTCGATCTTGTGATGCGAGTATTCGATGATCGCCTGGGCGAGGGCCATTCCGTCATAAGTAGCGGTTCCCCGGCCGATCTCATCGAAGAGAATCAGACTGTCGACCGTCGCGTTCTGGAGGGCGTAGTTGACTTCCAGCATCTCGATCATGAACGTCGATTTGCCGCTCGAGAGATCGTCGCTGGCGCCGATTCTGGTGAAGATTTGGTCGAACAGGGGCAATTTGGCGGACCGGGCGGGAACGTAACAGCCCATCTGCATCATGATGACGATCAGGGCCAGTTGCCGCATGTAGGTCGATTTTCCGGACATGTTCGGACCGGTTATAAGGAGAATCTGCGTCTTTTCATCCATGTGGAGGTCGTTTTCCACGAAAGTGCCTGTTTCCAGCAACTGCTCGACGACCGGATGTCGGCCCAGGACGATATCGATCGTCTTGTTGTCGGTGATCTCCGGTTTGATGTAATGGTTGTTCATGGAAACGATCGAAAAGGCCACCAGCATATCGACTTCCGCCAGCACTTTGGCGAGGCGTTGCAGGTCCTCCGTCCTGCCCTTGGCTTCGTCCCTGATGGTGACGAACAATTCGTATTCGAGTTCGATCGCCGACTCGACGGAACCGAGGATCAGCGCTTCCTTTTCCTTCAATTCTTCCGTGACGTAGCGTTCGGCTCCGGCGAGCGTCTGCTTCCGCTCGTATCCGAATTCGGGCTTAACCAGTTCGATCTGGCTCTTCGTCACTTCGATATAATATCCGAAAACCCGGTTGTATCCGATCCTCAGTTTCCTGATCCCGGTCTTTTCACGTTCCGATTCCTCGAACTCCTCGATCCATTTCTTGCCATGGGTGGCGTTGTATTTGATTTCATCAAGGCGCTCGGAATAGCCCGGGCGGATGATGCCGCCCTCCATGATCGAAAGGGGTGGATTTTCCACGATCGCGCTTTCGATCAGATTGACCAGAGCGCTGAAATCTTCGATCTCATCGACAAGTTTATGCGCGAATTCATTACCGACCGCAACCAGTCTGGATCTGATCTCCGGCACGGTCTTCAAGGAGCGGGACAGATTGACCAGATCCTTGCCGTTGGCGTTGCCAAAGGAAATCCGGCCGGTGATCCTTTCGAGATCGTAGACGTTTTTCAGCTGGTTGGCGATTTCCTGCCGGACGATGAAATTGTCGTTGAAGGCTTCGACGAGCGAAAAGCGGGCCTGGATCTTTTCCTTGTCGGTAAGAGGACGAAGGATGGTCTGTTTCAACATTCTTGAACCCATCGCGGTTTCGCATTTGTCCAGCAGCCAGAACAAGGTCCCCTTCTTGCTTTGGGTCCGGTATGTTTCCGTGAGTTCCAGGTTCTTCTTCGAATTGTTGTCGATCCTGAGGTACCTGGTCGACTCGAAGACCTGGACCTTTTGCAGATGCATCAGTTCCTTGCGCTGGGTCTTCAACAGGTAGTTTATGAGCCTGGCGAAGGACTGGATCAGATTTTTATCATAGATGTCCGCAACCAAGTTGGACAGGTATTTCGGCAGTTCGGTGTCGTCGGATATGGAAACCGTGAGCGGATAGACGCTCAGATATTCCCGCAGCAGCCTTTGGTTGAAGTTGGAGGCAACGACCAGCTCCTTGACATTCAGGTTCAGGGCTTCGTTCATGAGCAGTTCGATATCCTTGGGCATCGTAACAATATGGTTTTCCCCGGTTGTGAGATCGGAGAAGGCGAAAAGATATTGTTCCTTCGTTTCCGATATGGAGGCGATGAAATTGTTCGATTTCTCATCGATGGCGCCGTCTTCGATGATGGTTCCGGGCGTGATGAGTCTGATCACATCGCGTTTGACCAGACCTTTGGCCAGATGCGGATCCTCGACCTGCTCGACGATTGCGACCTTGTAGCCTTTGTCGATCAGTTTTTCGATGTAGATGTTCGCCGCGTGATGGGGAACTCCGCACATCGGTACCCGGTCTTCGACCCCTGCGTCCCGTCCGGTGAGAACGATCTCCAATTCCTTGGAAGCGACGATCGCATCCGTGAAGAACATCTCATAAAAATCGCCAAGTCGAAAAAAGACTATAAAATCGGTATAGTCTTTTTTGATCTCGAGATATTGTTGCATCATCGGGGTGTAGATCGTCTGGTCTTCAGTGTTCAAAAAGCATCACCTGAATCTTAGTTGTTCCAGAATACGGGTAGATTGAAGGGCAAATTGCCCTGATCGATGAAATTATAGTACACGTAGCAATACCCGACAAAGCCGATGATCAACGCCAGGAGAACGATCAGGAATATCGTCCAGAATCTGCGTCTCCGGCGACGTTTGTGATATTTTTTGATGATCAGGTTGATCTTCTCATCGAGCAATTCCTTCTCTTCGCTGGTGAACGCCATCTCTTCCGGTTTCGGCTCCTCGATGATCTGGACCTTTTCCGGAAGCTTCTGAGGCGCGGGTTTTTCTTTTTCCTTGACTGGTTCCGGTTCAGGTAGGGGCTCCGGTTCGGGCTCTGGTTCATTTTCCTCGACCACCGGTTCTGGTTCCGGTTCTGGTCCCGCTACTTCTGTCGGGACGACTTCGGGAGCCGGTTTCGTTTCCGGTTTGACCGTTTCTTGAGGCGCTTCCTGCTTGGGAGGCTGCTTCGCGGGAGTCAGGACTTCGATCTCTTCTTCGACAGCCACGATCTTTTCCGGTTCCGGAGTGACATCACCCTCTTCTTCGATGGTCGGTATCTTCTGGTCGTCGGCCTGGAACTGGATGGCGTCGATCTTGATCGAATCCATATCCATGACAGCCGGGATCTGATAATTGTGGTTATCCTTCTGGACTTCCTGGTGATAGAGATTCAAATCGTAGATGATATATTCGACCATATCGCTTTTCTTGAGGTCGATCGAAATGTTGAAGCCTTTTTCCTTGGCATAGATCTCGAGTTCGAGTACGCTCTTGTCATCGAGCAGTTTGGCTTCTTCTTTAGTGAGTCTGAATCTGGCGGCCAAGATCTCGATCAGTTTACCCTTGTTGATGCGGCGGGGAACCTTGACACCGTATTTCTCGCCCAGGCCCTTGAGATCGCCTAGGGTGCAGGAATGGACAAGGACTTCCTTGAGGATCTTCAGGCTGACGCCGTCAAGATAGCCTTTCGGTTCATAGATGCTGGTTTGGAACTGGGTGATGAAGTCATGGTAGTTGATCTTTTCAAAATCGACGGCGTATTTGTATTTGAGTTTTTCCAGGTCATCGAAAAAACTGTTTTTCAGGCCATACAGATCGCGGTTAAGGAACAACAGGTTGAAAAAGATCTCCTTGTAGGCTGCGGCATCAAAATCCAGGTTGTAGTCGCCGATCAGTTTTTCCAGCAGGTAGATCGAATAATCGTTGAAACCGCGCAGCCGGTATTTCAGTTCATCGGTATAGGACTGATACAGTTTGGGCTGGAATACTTTCGGATAGATCGTTTCGCGGAGAACGAAACGATGGATATATGTGGGTATCTTGATCTTGAAATGGTTCAGCAAGGTAAGCAAGTCTTCGGTAGGTATGACGGAGAGTGTCTTCGCATACGCGAAATAGTCCTCATCAGTTTTGAATCTACTCATGGTCTCACCCTTTTCTTTTTTATACATACATATTACTATAATTCATATTCAGATTCAAGTGCTAAATCAATAAATTTAGCGATTTCCTCGTTTTTTTTGTGAATGAAAAAACCATGGTTCGCACCATGGTCAAAGCTCAAAGTCCATCATCTTCGTGATTGTCGAACTGACGTTTTGGATCAAGACGTTCAAGCAGGCGATGAGATCGAGATACTCCTGGATCAGAGGATCGCTTTGCAAAAGATCCAACCGTTCCTGCCAAAGAATCCGATCCGAAGTCTGGATGGATCCGCCGTTTTCTTCGGAGTTGCCGATAACAAGACGTTGAAATTCCAGGAATCTTTGATAGGCTTCAAGATATTTTTTGTTTGTGGAAATGACATCCCTGATCTCGCGGAGGCGCATGACAACAGGCGAATCTTCAAGTTCATGGAGAAACTTATCGGCGCTATTCATCCTTGAGTTCTCCGACAAGCGACCATGTTCTCGCCGTTTTGACCCGGATGGGAATTATTTTCCCGATCAAATCCTCAGGCCCTTTGAAGTTGACCAACTTGTTGTACTTCGTATATCCAGAAAGCATATCGGGATTCGTTTTCGAGGCACCTTCCACCAGCACTTCGACTATCTGGCCCTGAAAGCGGAGATTGCCTTGCTTGTAGCCTTCGTTGACAAGCTCGTTCAACCGGTATAGACGCTCCTTCTTGGTGATTGCGTCGACATCGTCGGGATAGGTCGCGGCTGGCGTCCCCTCCCGTTTGGAATAGATGAAGGTATAAGCCCCTTCGAAACGGCATTTTCGGACCAACTCCAGCGTGGCTTCGAAATCACTTTCGGTTTCGCCCGGAAAGCCAACTATCAGGTCCGTGGTCAGGGAGATGTCGGGTATGCGGTCATAAATCCTTTCCACGAGGTCCAGATATTGGGAGCTGGTGTACTTGCGGTTCATGGCTTTGAGGATCCGGTCCGATCCCGATTGGACCGGCAGATGGATATAGGGCATCAGATTTCCGCCTTTCGACAGAACTTCAATAAGCTGGTCGGAGAAATCCTTGGGATGACTGGTCGTGAACCGGATGCGCGGGATCGGCATGGTGTTCAGTTTGGCAAGCAGCCAAGGAAAAGTGATATCCGGATCCTCCAGGTCCAGGCCGTAGGAATTCACGTTCTGGCCCAGCAGGGTAATTTCCTTGTATCCAGCCCCGATCAGCGCCTCGACCTCCGCGATGATCTGCCTTGGATCACGGGATCGCTCCTTGCCCCTGGTATAGGGAACGATGCAGTAGGAACAGAATTCATCGCAACCGTACATGATGTTGACCCAGGCCTTGTAACGGCTGTCTCTGGCGGCGGGAATGTTTTCGATGATCCGGCCTTCCTCGGAAAAGACTTCGATGACACGCCGTTTGTTAACGATGACTTCATGGAGATATTCCAGCAGCATGTGAAGATTGTGGGTACCGAAGACGATATCGACGTGCGGAATCGTCTTTAAAACCTTCTCCACCGTCGTCTCCTCCTGGGCCATGCAACCGCCCAAAGCGATCACCAGGTCGGGATTGTGGTATTTGTACTTCTTCAGTCTTCCGATCTCGCCGTAGACCTTGTTTTCCGCGTTGGCCCTCACGGCGCAAGTGTTGATGATGATGAGCGAGGCGCTGTCCATATCCTTTGATCTGGTGAATCCGGCGGCTTCGACGATGCCGGCGATCCGTTCGGAGTCGGCTTCATTCGCCTGACAACCATAAGTCCTGATCAGATATTTTCGTCCTTGTCCCAAGTTCAAAAAACGTTCGTCAAGGACAAAGGCTTCGGAAAAGACTTCATTCTTGGAACGCTTTCTCGCTGACATCAACTGTGGCTTGTGGATTCTTTGTTCCATGGTAGTCCCCTAGTATTATTTCCAGTTGATCCGTTCGATCTTCCGGTTCACAAGATCCATGAATACGGCGTTGAACTGCAAAGGACCTTCCTTTTCAGGAAAGACTCTCTCCGGAACGCCGGTGACGAATTTGCGGATGCCCTGTTTGATTTCGCCGCCGATGACCGAAAACCGGACGCCGGTCATACCGACATCGGTGATGTAAAGCATCCCTTTCGGAAATACCGATTCATCGGCTGTTTCGACGTGCGTGTGCGTGCCGACCATGGCATCGACACGACCGTCGAGGTAATTGGCGAGCGCGTATTTCTCGCTCGTGGCCTCCGCATGGAAATCGACGATCACGTAATCGGATTTGATCGCATCTAGAATCTGGTCCATCCTTGCGAACGGACTGTCGATCTGGTCGCGCATGAAGACCCTTCCCAACAGGTTCACGACGGTGACGGTCTTGTCGTTGAACTTGCAGGTCACATAACCCTTGCCGGGCGTTCCCGGACCGTAATTGGCGGGTCTGATCACATAATCCAGATCCAGGACCGCGTTGGCGTCCTTGCGGGAAAACGCATGGTTTCCGAGCGTGAAAACGTTGACCCCCTTGCTGAGATAATCCCTGTAGATCGCCTCGGTCAGCCCGTTTCCGTTGGCAATGTTCTCACCGTTCACGATGATGAAATTCGGTTTGTACTCTGTTTTGGCGCGGGAAAAGAAACGTTCGAACGCTTCTCTGCCCCTGTCCATGTAGATGTCGCCTACGAATAATACTCTCATCTGTAATGTCCTTAATAGGATAGCCTTCCACTATCGGGAAGGCTATCAGTTTTATTTGGCAATGTCTTGTGCTCTGGTTTCCCTGATTACGGTTATTTTGATTGTGCCGGGATAACTCAGTTTCTCTTCGATCTGTTGTCTGATCGTCCGGGCGACGACGATGGTCTTTTCGTCATCGACCTCGTTGGGTTTCACTATGACCCTGATTTCCCTTCCTGCTTGAATGGCGTATGCCTGATCGACGCCCTCGACAGAATGGGAGATCTCTTCCAGCTGTGTGAGCCGGTTGATGTAGTTTTCCAACGATTCGCTTCTGGCTCCGGGTCTGGCGGCCGACAATGCGTCTGCCGCGGCGACCAAGACGCCGATTACGGTTGCTGCTTCCTTGTCGCCATGATGACTGGCGATCGCGTCCACAACCGCTTTGTTCTCATGGTACTTGTTGGCTAGTTGGATACCGATGTCGACATGGGAACCTTCCATTTCATGGTCGACGGCCTTGCCGATGTCGTGCAGGAGTCCGGCGCGTTTGGCTATGACTTCGTTTTCGCCGAGTTCGGCTGCCATCTTGCCGGCCAGGAAGGCGGTTTCGATCGAATGCTGCAGGGCATTCTGACCGTATGAGGTCCGGAAATGCAATCTGCCGATCAATTTGACCAGATCGGGATGAACGCGGCCGACTCCGGTCTCAAATACGGCCTTGTCCCCCATGTCCCTGATGAACTGGTCGACTTCCACACGGGTTTTCTCGACGATCTCTTCGATTCTCGCCGGATGGATTCTGCCGTCCTGGATCAGTGTTTCCACGGATTTCTTGGCGATTTCTCTCCTGACAGGATCGAAACCGGACAGGACGACGGCCTCAGGGGTGTCATCGATGATGAGATCGACGCCGGTGAGGGCTTCGATGGTCCGGATGTTCCGACCTTCACGGCCGATGATCCGTCCCTTCATCTCATCGTTTGGCAAAGTGACAACTGATACTGTTGATTCCACGGTGACGTCCTGGGCATATTTCTGGATAGCCTGGGAGATGATCTCCTTGGCGAATTTCTGAGCCTCCAGTTTGGCTTTCTCTTCTTCTTCGTGAAGATAGCGGCCGATTTCCACCGCCATTTCCGATTCGACGCGACGCATGATCACGTCTTTGGCCTGCTGTTCGGTAAAATTGGCTATTTCCAGCAGTTTGGTGTTCTGTTCTTGGATAACGCTTTCCAATTTGCTGTTTTTTTCCTCAAGAGCGTTTTTCTTTTCGTCCAGGAGTTCTTCCTTGCGGTCTAAATTTAGTTCACGCTTGTCCAAATTGTACGAACGTCGTTCGAGCAATTCTTCACGCTGGTTCACCTTGTTTTCCATTTCGGCGACCATCGCTTTTTTCTCTTTAATTATTTTATCGTTCTCTAAATTCAGATTGTAGATTTCCTGTTTTGCTTCCAAAAGCTTTTCTTTTTTGATTTTTTCCGCTTGAGAAACTGCTTCATCAATGATGTTTTGTGACTTGCTTCTTGCTGTCTGGAATCCTTTTTCAACGACCGATACTCGAACCAGGAATCCGATCAAACCACCAATACTTAAGCCTAGCAAACTGGAAATAATAATTTCAGGCCATGACATAATTATTACCTCCATTTTCTTAAGTTGTGTTATATAAGAGTACGGTTCCGATTTCAGGCTAGAGCCGTACAGCGAATATATAAAATATCACTACTTCATTATATTATAAAACTGGTGTTTAGTCAAAAATTATTTACCAAAAAACCCGATATCGTCTTCCTGGTTCCGAAAAAAAAGAAAACTCGGCGAGTTTTCTCATTTGACATTCAGTTTGGCACGGACAAGATCGGTGATCGTCTTGTAGGTTTCCGGATTATCCTCCAAGTACTTCTTCGCGTTTTCCCGCCCCTGCCCGATCTTCTGGTCCTGGAAAGCATACCAGGCGCCGCTTTTCCTGATGATTTCGTTTTCCACGGCCAGGTCGACGACCTCGCCAACTTTGGAGATGCCTTTTCCGAAGATGATGTCGACGGTGCAGGTCCTGAAGGGCGCTGCGACCTTGTTCTTCACTACTTTGACCCGGGCCTGGTTGCCGATGAAATCGTTGCCTTCCTTCAGCTGTTCGCCGCGACGGATCTCCAGTCTGATCGACGAATAGAATTTCAAAGCTCTGCCACCGGGCGTGGTTTCGGGGTTCCCGAACATCACACCGACCTTTTCCCGGATCTGGTTGATGAAGATGGCGATGCACTGGGATTTGGACAGCGCGCCGGAAAGTTTACGCATTGCCTGGCTCATCAGTCGGGCCTGAAGTCCGACATGCGAATCGCCCATTTCTCCCCTGATTTCGGCTTCGGGAACAAGAGCGGCGACAGAGTCGACGACCATGATGTCGACCGCTCCGCTTCTGATCAGGGCCTCGGCGATTTCCAGACCCTGTTCGCCGGTGTCCGGCTGGGAAAGGATCAGGGAATCGATATCGACGCCCAAGGATTTGGCATAGACGGCGTCAAGCGCATGTTCGGCATCGATGAATGCGGCATAGCCGCCCAGTTTCTGGACTTCGGCGATCGCATGCAGGGCAAAAGTGGTTTTTCCCGATGATTCGGGGCCATAGATCTCGACGATCCTGCCACGGGGATATCCTCCGACTCCCATCGCGGCATCAAGCGCGATCGAACCGGACGAGATCGATTCCACACTCATGTTGGTGGTCGCTTCACCAAGAATCATTACGGCACCCTTGCCATATTCCTTCTCGATCTCCTTCAAAGCGATATCCAAACTTTTTCTTCTTTTTTCGTCTGCCATCATGGCCTCCTTAATCGTATACTGACACAAAGTGAATCATACGCATGGTCCTGTCGGATTGCTTCAAACCGATTCCAGAATGATCTTCTTGTTCTTGAGAAAATAATCGACACCCGAAACGATCGTCAACACCAAGGCGATGCCCATCAGAATCCAACCGGTATAGCTGATCCAGGGGATATTGAGCGTCATCAGGAAAAAATACCATAGGATTGCGAGCATGGTCGTCGCGGTCTTGTATTTCCCAAGTTGGGATGCGGCGATGATCTTGCCATCCCCGACGGCTACGAGCCGGATCGAAGTCACGGTCAGCTCCCGGGCGAGGATGATGATCGGAAACCAGAAGGGCATCCACATGAAAGCCACGGTGCGGGAATTGTCGGCAAGGACCAACAGGGCGCTTAAAACAAGCAACTTGTCGGCCAAAGGATCCATGAACTTGCCGAAAGTCGTAACGATTCCTTGTTTTCGGGCGATAAAGCCGTCGAAATAATCAGTGACCGAAGCCAAGAGGAAGACTCCTCCCATCAACCAATAGGTCGCCTGACCGATTTTGTCGATAAAGAGATACAAGATGATCAGCACTGGTATCAGAACCACGCGGATCATCGTAAGCCGATTGGGCAGATTCATCTTGTTCACCTCAAGTAAAATTATACCATATTCTCGCATTCCGATAAAGAGAATTCATCATTTGAAGATAAAAAAAGCAACCTTACGGTTGCTTGATAAGGTCATTCTTCGGAAACTGGCAGCAAGACGTTATGAAAGACTTCCTGAACGTCGTCGAGTTCGTCCATCATTCCCATAAATCGCTCGAATTTACCCACGTCCTCAGCGGGCAGAGTGATCGTGTCGCTGGGGATGTATGTCACTTTGTCCTCCAGGAAATTGAGTTCTTTTCCCGTAGCGGTCAAAGCGTCTTTCATGTTGTCGAGATCTGCGGGAGCGCCCGTGATCGTGACGACACCGTCTTCTTCCTCGATGTCCTGGATGTCGATGCCGGCCTCCATCATCACTTCTAAAACCTCATCCTCGCTCATGCCTTCGAGACTGATCAGGGAGGCGTACTGGTAGAGATAGGTGACGCTGCCTGTGACTCCGAGTTTGCCGCCGGTCTTGGTGAAGCAACTTCTGACTTCTCCGAAGGTCCGGTTGACATTGTCGGTCAGGCATTCGACGATGATCGTCGAACCACCCGGACCGAAGCCTTCATAGCGGACTGGTGAATAATCCTCACCGGCGCCGCCTTTGGATTTTTCGATGTTTCTTTTGATGACATCGGCCGGAACCTGGTTCTGTTTGGCCCGTTCGATCACGCGCTTGAGCGCGAGGTTGCCATCGGGATCGGGACCGCCGGTCTTGGCGGCCATGTAGATTTCCTTGCCGAATTTGGAATAGAGTTTGCTTTTCATCAAACTCGTTTTTTCCATCGCTGCTTTTCTTACTTCATGGGCTCTCCCCATATTTTCACCACCATATTAGGATTGTTTTCTTGTTGTTTTGTCGGACTCAAGCACGACTAGCCCTTGTTTGTACAATGAGCCCAAAGCCCGCTTGAAAGCGGATTTGCTCATTTTGAATGCGGCCTGGATCTCCTCTGGCGTGCTCTTGTCCGTGAACCGCATCGTACCTTTGTGACCGTCAAGATAGTCTAGGATTGTTTTTGCATCCGTGTCGATCATGGATTCTTTTTGCTCGATCAATGTGCCGACATATTCCGCTTCCGGATTGACTTTGAGTATCCGGGGCCAGACCAGTTCGCCCAGGCGATAGCTTCGCCGTGTGTTGTTATGATGAACGAAGATCTCGTCGCCCTTTTCCGTAAAGCAGACCAGACCTTCTTCGAGCAGATAAGACACATAAGCCTGGTATTTGGTGTCCTCCGTCAAGGGCTCAGAAGGCGGAAAGAAGGAAGTAACCTGTTTTCTGCCCACGAACTTGGCGAAAAGGGTGTTTTTCTTCTCTTTGAGTTCGACGAAGAGTTTGTCGTTAGGTACCGGCCATAAATCGAGATTGAAAGGCAAATCGTCTTTCGAAAGCAACAAATCCTTGACGAGATTGTTGTCGAGAAAGACGCCATATTCATAATTGCTGCCGACAACATCAAGAAAAGCCGCCTCACCGAGAACAATCTTTGGCATTCTTGTCGAAGCCGTCTTCCTGCCGTTGTTGTCAACGTATACGAATACGGTGATCTTTTCACCGACCCGATAGGCATCCAGGGCTTCTTTCTTGTGCAGAAAGATTTCCTCCTTGCCATCTGTCAGCATATAGCTTATTTTCGTCTCCCTGAGGATAGACAATTGGTTGTATCTACCTATTTCCATAATCGGACCCCAAAGGTACAAGGATGAGCAGGAAGGTGAAATGGATCTCCCTCGGTTTTGTCTCCGGTTCCGTAATCACAAAAAAAGCGGATCGATCGCGTCTTGGTTGAATGTGATTGCGGTTCGGGAACAAAGACATGAGCCGATCCATTCCTTTCTGACATCTTCATGCACATCTTTAATATATTATAGCAAATCACCGGTCTTTTGTCTACTTCGGCGTTCAAGAAAAAGCGGTCGGAAAATCCGACCGCGATCAGTAGTTGCGATTGTTTCTTTCCGCATCCGCCAACCTTGCGGAAGCGACCTGGAATTCCCGGATCGAGTCTCTGAGCGATCGGGAATCGTATTCCCAACCCTTGCGGAATCCTGGCAGGATGTAACTGCGGACCAGATCGAGCAGATCCCTGGACTCGTATCCCTGGATGACGAAGACGAAGTTGAATTCCTTGTTGATGACGACTTGTTGCTGATACATGCCCGTCATCCGATAATCGCCGAAATCGTTGATCCAGAAGAGATATCCGTAACCATGGCTGTCGGGATAGTAGCCGATATGAGCGGTGGAAACCAGTTTGCTGGTGGCGATGTCGAGATAGCGTTTCGAGACGATCTGTCTGTCTTTCCATCTGCCTCCATTCAAGAGCAGATGGCCGAACTTCGCCAGACTGACGGCATCCAGTCTCAGGGCGGTGGCACCCATGTTGCAGCCCTTCAATTCGGGCCATTCCGGTTTGGGAATCGCCAGGGGCTGATATAGATGGATGTCCAGGAAATCATTGAGCTTCAATCCAGTTGTCTTCGAAATGATGGCGGAGAGCATGAAAATGGAAAAATTGTTGTAGTTGAACATTTCTCCGGGTCGGTGGGACAAAGGCACCTGGAAAAAAGCGGTGAAAAGGTCATCTGTGACCTGCAAGTCCTTGAAGATGTCCTTTTCCTGTCCGTGCTGCATGGTGAGAAGATGCCTGATCCTCAGGTTTTCATATCCCGGCAGATGGCTCGTTACCTCCTTGGCGAAATAAGGATAAACGAAATCATCGGTCGATAGCAGTCCCATGTCTTCGGCAATGCCGATCGCAATGGAGGTGAAGGACTTGGAAATCGAATAGATATTCTCGCGCGATGAGGGGGTATACCCATCCTGATAGGCGGAGAAGACCTTGCGACCGTCCTTGACGAGAAGCAGTTGATGGATGTTGTATTCGTCTGCGACTAGTTTGGCGAACATGTCGATCAGACTGTTTTTTTCGATTCCGGCTTCCTGGCAGGAACCCTTTTCAAAATCGAGTGTCGGATAGATTGTCATGTTTTCACTCCTGAAGCATTATAGTTTTATCATGTATGTCTTGGGCTAAGGATCAGCCTTTGCTTCTTTTCAGATATCTGTCTTCCTCGCTGAAGATGCATCCACAGTATTTTTGCATGTATAGCCCCAGTTCGCGGGCCCGTCTCTGTCCCTCCCGGAAATAAGGTCTGAAATCGACATAATGGAAGGGAATCCCGACTTCCTTTGCGACTCTGTATGCGGTTTCCAGGAGTTCTTCGTGGCGTTGGTAGGGACTGATGAAAAGCGTCGAGGAAAAGGCGTCGTAGCCTTCCTTTTTGGCTTTCTCCGCCGTTTTGCGCAACCGCTCGTCATAGCAGAACGTACATCTGCCTGCGATATCGCTAACGACTTTTTCCGTAAACATCCTCAGACCGTAGAAATCCTCGACCGCCAGCTCGAGATTGATCGAGCCGGCATACCCTTTCAGGGTCTCCAATCTGGTCTTGTATTCCTGGTACGGGTGGATATTCGGATTATACCAATATCCGGTGATATCATGCCCCATGCCTCGCAATGTCTCTACGGACATCACGCTGCAGGGCGCACAGCAGATATGCAGCAACAATCTCATCGTCTCATCCCCTAAAGCATCATCAGCCGGTCCAGGGCCGGCTTGTAGTTAAGCCTGGCGGACCGTTCAAGATAGTATTTGGCCTTGTTCAGGTCCTTATCGATTCCATATTCCTCGTTCAGATAGAGGAGACCGAGTTCATACATGGCTTCGGAATCCTCCGATTCCTCATCGGCCTTCTTCAACCAGTTGATGGCCGGTTGGATTTCCTTGTCCCTGAGGATCCGATACATCTCGATCATCGCCTTGGAATATCCGGATTCGGCACCGGTCTCGAACCAGAAGCGGGCTCTACGCTCCGATTTTGTCACGCCAAGTCCGTTTTGATACTGCTGACCCAGGAAATAACAGCTGAAAGCCGCGTTCGCCGTCGCCTTCTGCGGATAACCGACATATTGGATGAACTGGTCACGGGCCTGAAGATACTGTTGGGAAGCCTTCCGCTTCTGCTTTTGTTTCTTGGCCGTTTCGAAAAGCAGGACGCCGTATTTGTAGGTGGCGGCGATGATACCTTCCGAAATCGCTTTCTGATAGAACTTCTCCGCCTGGATGAGATCGACGTCACAACCGACGCCTTTCTCCCGGAAGATGCCCATCCAGTAGTAGGCTTGCGGGTTGCCTTTCTTGACCGCGCTCTCGATATACTGGAATGCAAGTTCCGGACTTGAGTTCGCAATATCGGCCCGATAATGCAAAAGGCCGAGATTGACCAGGGCTTCGGGGGCGTTTTGTTTCGCGGCCTCATAGTACCATTTTTTTGCTTCTTCCGGATCCGGATCCGTCAGGATACCGTTCCGATAGATATCCCCGAGTTTGGTCATCGCTTTCTCATATCCGCGTTCGGCGGCGATTTTCAGCCTCTCGATCGCGACCTTGCCGTCCTTGGCGGCGCCACAGCCGAGCAAATGGCAGATTCCGGACCCATAGTAGCCGATGGTGTTGTCAAGCGCCAAAAGCATCCGGAAGTAATCGGAGGCCTTCTCCGGATTCTTCTTGGTCACATCGGTGCCTTCCAGATAGTCGGAAGCTACCTTTTCCAAGGCGGGAACATCGCCGTTCCTGGCCAGCAATTCCGTATAGAAAAAGATCATTTCCTTGAGAAAGGCCTGGGATCGCTTCTTGAAATAGGGATGGGGAGCGGTATAGAGGGAGATAACTGTCTGGATGGCTTCCTGGGAACCCATCTCCGAAGCCTTGTCGAACCAATGCAAGGCGGCTTCAGGGTTCTTCTTGCCTTTGGGGCTGTCGAGTTCGATGAGTCCGAGCTGGTACATGCCTTCCCGGTTGTTCTTGTCCGCTGACAGCTGGTAATATTTACGGGTAAGTTTCTCGTCCTTGCTACAGCCGATGCCCTTCTGATAATATCTGGCCAGTTGATTATACGCGTCGGTATCGCCGAGATTGGCTCCGTCCATGGTATATTTGAAAGCCTTCTTCTTGCTCTTGTGCATGCCCTTGCCCTCAAGGGACATGTTCGCGAGCATCAGGTAAGCCTTGGAATAGCCTGACAACAACGCTTTTTGCAAATATTCGACGGCCTTCTTGAATTCATCCTTGGCGAAGAAATATTTGCCGACATTGTAAAGACCGACGGGGTTTCCCTGGTCGGCTGCCTGTTTGTAGTATGTGAAGGCGAGTTCGATGTTCCTGGTGGTTTCCTGACCATAGAAATACTTGTCGCCTAGATCATTCAACGCTTTGGGGCTCTGGTTGTCGCTCATGTCAATACCCCCTCAATCCCTGCAATTCGGCCAGGGCTGTCTGATGACCGGCGGCATGGGCGCGCTCATACCAAAGCGCGGCCTTGGTGAAAGAGGATGCGACTCCGTCTCCGGATTCATACTTCTTTCCGAGCAGGTACATGGCTTCGGCATCCAGGAGTTCGGCCGCCTTTTTCAGATAATCGAAAGCCTTCTGGGACGATTGGGATACACCGATACCCCGTTGATAGGCTTCGCTCAACAGATGCATGGCTTCGACATGGAGTTCCTTCGCGGCGATTTCCAGGTAGATGATCCCTTCCTCCGGGTGATCGGAATGGAAGTATTCCTTGCCGATCGTGAGGATCGAAGCCCCCGATCTCACATCGGTGGAACTTTTCGTGCCCAGAAGCCGGAAATGGTTCATGGCGTCGACCGAGCCTCTGGCCAGAGCCTTGTTGAGCCAGGAATAGGCGGACTCAAGACTCTTCTTGATGCCTTCGCCGGTAAAATAGGCCATGCCGATCTTGTACATGGCGTAGGCGTTGTCGCGCTTGGCCAGTTCGACATATAGTTCCAGGGCCTTGGCCATGTCCTTGTCGAACGTCAAGCCTTCCTCATAGAACCTGGCTTGCATCAGCATGCCGTCATGGCTGCCCTGGTGGGAGGCTGCGACATAGTATTCGAAGGCCTGTTTGAGGTCCTTGGTGGTTCCGAGGCCTTCCTCATAGCATCTGCCGACCATGTAGATCGCTTGGGGTTGGAGTTCGATGGCGGCTTTGGAAAACAGTTGGAAGGCCTGTTCCATAGCGACTTTAGTCCCCCAGCCGTTCAGATACATCATGCCAAGATAGTACATCGCTTCCTTGTCGCCTTTTTGCGCCACCTTTTTGAAAAGGGGAAATGCCTGCTGGAAATGGCGGGCATCGTATTCTTTTTTTGCTTCGTTGACGATCGACTCCAGATTCATGCTAGCCCTCCGTTCAGGGATAATTATATCACAGTTTTTTCCAGTTGTTAACAAATGCCGACAAAACCTTGAGCCTGGACATGCTGTTTTCGAGGCCGCCGCTTCGGGATTGTTCCAACCATAGCGCCGGATAGTCTTTCAGCAACCTGTCGGAAAGCCTTTTCACCTTTTCCAGAAGGTCTTCTCCATGGTTAACCATCAGATTCAAAGTCAAGGATAACTCGATCAAATCGATCGTCAGCAACAGTTCGCGGGCGACCAGCGAGACGTCGGTTCCCACGGCTTCACGGCTTTTTTCCAGCAGCATCTTTATTTTCCCGGCGGCCTCCAGATTGATCGGGCGCCGGTTCAAAGCTTGCTTCCACAAACCGAATTTGAGATTCAGGGAATGATCGGGATCAGGATCGACATACATCCAACTGGCAAAGGTCATCGTCTGGTTGGATACGTGCTGATCTTCAAGCAGGGAATATCCCGCCAGAGCCGCGATGATTACCGCCGGGTTTATCTTGCTGTTAACGAACACAAAGTCGTCGATCCAGGGAAGCATCGCCTCGAAGTCACGGGTTGGCTGCCAGCTTTCTGCGGCCGCATATACGAGACCGGGATAGGAGAAACAGATCGGCTGCGGATGACCGAAGTCACCCCAGTCGGTCATCAGGATTCCCATGCCTCCATGCTTGATCGCGGCGGCGACGGCGTTGTCGGTCGAAGCGACCATGTCGAGCTTACGGGAGGCGAAACTGTTCCATGACGATGTTCCTGGCGCCAAGAGGAAGGGGATGCTTGACTGTTCATATAAGACGGCCGCCTTTTCGAAATCGTGGAAATAGTCATATCCCCAATCGGTCACTATCGTCGCCTTGGGGAAATCAGCGAATTGATCCACATGGTTGATGAGGACATCGCCCCACATTATCGGCGTCTTGCCGAGCGATTTCACATGGTCGATCACCTGGCGCATATAATCCATGTAGACACTACCCAGTCCCTTGTTGGCGACTTCGGCCTTGCTCTTGCCCTGGGAGAGTTCGAAAGGCTCATCGCCGTTGATGTTGAAGAAAGGCGACTCGGAGCGCAAGGCGAGATCCGAAATCATCTGTCTGACAAGGGCGAAACCGCCCTTGTCGAGAGGATTCAATGTCGAGGGCGGGAACGGATATCCATGCATGCTGAAACCGTCCTCGCATTCGGCGAGGTGGTGATACTTTGAAAGTCTCAACCAGTTGGTCATATGGCCGAGGGAGTTGATATTGGGAACGAAATCGATGGCTCCATCCCGACAGTATGAATCCAGTTCCCGATACTCCTCGGGAGTGATCGGCGTCTCATAGGGAAGATCGGGGAAGGATTCGAGATAGAGCGGGAAGCCTTCGACATAGAGTTCCAGATGATTCATCTTGACCAGGGTCATGATGTCGATGACCTCTTTCAAAGTGTCCATGGTGGGGATCCGGTCGCGGCTGATATCGAGAAGAAACCCCCTTGTCTTCAAATCTGGGTAATCGGTTATCGTTAGTTGAGGGACGCGGTTGTTGGCGAAAATCTGTCTGAAAGTCATGAGCGCGTGAATTGCTCCGCCATAATCGGAAAACGTGATCCTGATTCCGTTGGCATCGATTTCGAGCTGATAACCTTCCTGATGCAGACCTTTGGCAGAGATGAAGACGAGGTCGGCGGTATCCGAGGCTTCGGAATGTAGCCATCGGAAATGGCGGTCAAGTACAATGGCCACGCTGCTGATGGCTTCGGGATAATAGACTGACAGCCTGTCTTTCACCTTGTATTCGCCTTCAGTAATGTAGATATGTTTGACTTCGGGAATGATTTTCATGGTCTTTCTCCAATCCTGACCAGCTTTTCGCTGATCAATGAATATAGATAGGTCTCAACAGGAACCCTCGCGATTGCCCCGACATACTTGGCATAGCCTTCAAGTTGGTTGGCGTATGCGGGATCGGTGGTATCCTTCAGCTTGTAATCGATGACATAGGCGATATCATCCCTGATGATGAGAAGGTCGATGACCCCGGAAATCGTTTCACCGTCATTCTCCCAGGTAAAGGGATATTCCTGGTAGATCCGGGCTTTTGATAGTTCGGAGAACGGTTTGGATGATACAAGCTTTTTGACCTTGCTTCCAAGCTCTTCACTGATAGCGGCCAATGAATTGTCGAGATCGCTGAAATCGAAATGCTCCAGAACGTTATGCAGGGTTTCGCCATTCGCGATCGCCTCTTTCTCGGCTTCCGTAAGCAGTTTGTCTTTCGCCTTCGCCAAGGTTTTCCTGACTGCATACCGTGGTTCGAATTGAAACTGCCGATAATCTCGCCTGTTAGGTTCAGAAAGCTCCGGGTGAACCCTTTGCCTTGAATCGGAAAAACTGAAATCGGCATCACGGAACCAGACATCGGCGAGGTCGAGACAGGAAAGCAAATCGGCGTAAGAATGGAAACGACTCCTGATTTCCGGGTCGACATAGCCTTTGTTGTTCATCCTGGGGGAATAGGGAACCACGTTGTCGGTATTGACGACGAAGATTTGCTTCTCTCGCGCCCGCGTCAGGGCGACATAGAAGAGACGGATCCTTTCGGAAACATACTCCCGGTAATTCTTTTTGTTCATGAGGACATGCAGGATCGTATCCTGGAAACCATCATGGAAAGCTTTGGTGACGATTCCGTATTCTCTGTCGAAGATGACGAAATTGCGGTTATCGGTGTAGTTGAACCGCTTGTCGAGTCCGATGTAGTAACAGATTGGGTATTCGAGTCCCTTGGCCTTGTGCATCGACATGATCTTCACCGTGTCGTCGAACCGGGACTCCGAATCCACGAACTCGATATCGAAATCCTTGTTTTGGTATACGGAATCAAAATAGGTGAGGAACGCCTTGAAGCCGCGGGTGGCGAATGCTCTCGATTTCTCATGGAGATAACTGAGCTTCTTTTCGCGGATTCCGGGATTGTCTAGAGCGGCGATGTGATCGAATATCCCGGTTCTGGCATAGATGTTTTCCAAAAGTTCCGGCAAAGGTAGACGGTCTAGGGCCGAAGCGATTGCTAATGCCGTATCGGTTATGGCCTTGATTTCGGGCACGCTCTCAACCAGCCGGAGCGACTCACCTATCGCCTGGCCCTTTGAATCCAGAAGCAGACTGACGATGGTATCGTCCTTAATTCGGTAGACAAACGATCTGGCGAGGCCGATGAGATCGGAAGCGTATTCGGAATAGGGGGTATCCAACTGACTCATGTGTCCGACCAGTCGTAGGAATTGCCAGACAAACTCGATCTCTTCACCGAGCGAAAAGTATTCTTCACTGAACACTTCCACCGGAATCGCAGCTTTGACCAAGGTATCCTGGAAGATCTGGAAGGAACTCTTCCGGTCGGCAAGGATGGCAAAGTCACGGAAGGTGGCTTTGCGGAGCTTGTTCGTCTTCCGGTCCAGAACGGTATACCCGGAACCAAGCTTTTCGAGGATATCATTCTTGACTGCCAGGGCTTCCGCCTGCATGACGGAAATCCGCCCGGAAATGTTCCTGATTGACTCTTCGTTGTAGCACAGGAACTCGGGCTCATGGTTTATCGAGCCAATGAGCGTTTGCTCGTAAGCTTTCTGTCCGAAGACCAGAGCTTGATCAAGGTGGTAGTCGATACCGCCGATCCTTTCGTCCATGATCCGGGAGAATACATTGTTGACGCAGTCGATAACCTGGCGTCGGGAACGGAAGTTCTCCTTGAGATTGATCGCCTTTCCGCCTTCATTGCGGGAATAGGCGTGGTATTTTTTCCGGAAATTACCGGGATTCGCATATCGGAAACCATAGATCGATTGCTTGATGTCACCGACCATGAACAGGTTGTTGTTGCCGATCAGTTCCAGAAGCCGCTCCTGGAGATCGGACGTATCCTGGTATTCGTCGACCATGATCTCGTTGACATCTTCAAGGAACCTCTTCCTGATTTCGGGCCTGGTCTCAAGCAGAGTGATCGCATATCTGATGATATCGCTGAAATGGAAAATCCGGTTTTCCAGCTTCGACGCGGCAAAAAGATCAAGGAATCTGACCGCCGTCCTGGCCAGGAGCATCACGGTCGCCTCGGTATCTTTGACAGCATTCAGGATATCGTCCTTGGCGGTGATGAAAAGTTTGGTGAAAAGGTTGCGGATTTCATCCGATCTCGATTTCAACGAGTTGTGAAAGGCCTTGACCTCAGCCAACGTGTCTGCTTCGATATCGTTGCTTTTCGACAAGTTCTGGGGGTGTTTCCGGCGCTTGAAGAAGTCGATCAGTTCTGTCAGTTCGCTCGTCCTGGTAAGCTCGTCATAATAGGCTTTCATGGTTTCTACATATGCCGATATTTTGGGATTATGATCATCCATGTAGCGGAGATAGAAACTGTCGAAGTCCGTTTTCAGATCGGTAATGGTCTGATCGATTAGTGTCTGGAATTCAGCGGTACGCAGTTCGATTGAATCTTCATGGAAACACGCCTCGATATCCTTCAGGTAGCCAGTAGTGCCTTCAGGAAGGATCTCGATGCCGGAAGCAATCGTATCGATGGCGGTGTAAAGACGGGAATCATTGCGATCGAAGAAACGCGACAGGACCGGTTCAAGTTCTGCCGGAGCTTCCAGGTAAAGCTCCCTGATGGCCTGATCCAGGCAGGATTTCCGCAAGGTGTCGAGCACGATGGTATCGGCGATCTCGATCTTGTCCGGCAGTCCCAACCGATAATTGTATTCGCGGACAATCCGGAGCGCGAAGGCGTCGAAAGTCGAGATCATCGCCCCGTCCACGAGATCCAGTTGCTGCTCCAGATCGGGATTGGATTCAATCGCCAACTTGATTCTGTGTTTCATTTCTTCGGCCGCGAGATTGGTGAAAGTGAGAATGATGAGTTTGTCGAGAGATACTCCCGTTTCCAGTTTTCTGAGGACCCGAAGGGAAAGGACGGATGTCTTTCCCGAACCGGCGCCGGCGCTAACCAGCAGATTCGAGCCTTCCGATACGATCGCTTCGGTCTGACTACCGGTCAGAGCGGAGTAGTCAATCATCCCCCTCGCCTCCTTCCGTTTCCTGATCCGGCAACGTCTTTCCCCGGTGATGGCAGATGGTCCGGTTGAGGCAGTATTCGCAGCTCTTCGATTCGTTCATGTTCCCGACCGGGGCGATCGGCAGAATGGGGAAATACCCGTCTTCGATCATCCGGACGGCTTTGTGGATGAAGGAGGCGATCTTATCGACTAGCGTTTCCATGTCGGATTCGGACAGGAGACGTTTAGCGCTTTTGGCAAGAGTTCCATCCCCCTTCAGTGCTATGCCTTTAAGCCAGATCGGATCGGTGAACTGGATTACCAGGTCTGAATCCTCGATCATGACACCATCGAACCTGAGCAGGTTCTGGATGGGATCACTTGCCTGATCACGGTCATAACGGGCCGCGGTGACTTTCTGGTAGAAAAAGCCGGCGGGAAAAAAATCCTTGGTACGCGGATTCATCTTCAGAAGATGGAGGTAGAAAGGCAACTGGATCCCGGAGCCGTTTTCATATTCATCCTGCTTGAAAGTCGCGTTTCCGGTCTTGTAGTCGATTACCACGACATACGTTTTATCGCCGCGGTGAAGGACGAGGATCCGGTCGACCTTGCCAAGGACAACAAACCGCTCAGCTTCAGGATAACGATATTGGTACTTCCACTCACTGTCGAAATTTGTGAATTTCGACTGGGAGAAGATCTTGTCAAGGTAGTTAAGAACGACCGTGATCTGCTTCTGGTACATTTTTTGGAATAAACCTTGCTTTACCCTTTCGGCTTCAGGAAACTCCGCATCGGCTTCCCGGATTGTGGCATCAAGATCGAAATCGGGATTTTTCACCCGTTGATCGATGATCCTGTGGGTGAGGTTGCCATAATATTGCTCGAGGCTGTCTTCGCTTGTTCCTACGTCGAGGACGTGGTCCAGAAGGAACCGGAACGGACATTCGTTGAACAAGGTCAGGCTGGTGGCCGAGAGTCTGATTCCCAGATCGAGAAGCTTCTCGACCGTGGAACTGGTCAATTTGGCGAAATCGTTCGCGTATGGTTCGATGGTGGTGGAAAAGGTGTTTCGCAAACTCGCGTAATCTCGTTCGAGAAGGCCATATGTGTCCAAGAGATACTTCTGTTTGGCATAAGCCAGACGATCCCAACTCCTTGTATAGTGGAAACGGGGTCGTTTTGGTGCATGCTCGACGAAGACGATTTCTCTTCCCAGTTCGAGATCGACCGGCTGTTTGACGATTCCGGATTCGCTATGGGTGAAAAAGCAGACAAGATCGGTGATCCTGGCCAGCCTGGCTTCTAGATCGGCTTTTCGGAAGTGATGGCTGCTGGCGGAATCCCATAGCCCCAGGATGGCTTTTTCGCCTTCGGAAAGATAGGTATCGAAAAGCGTTTGGAGATGGAAGGAATCTTCGGACGCATTCAACAACATCACATATTGCCCTTTTCCCTCCGCAATCGCGCTGAAAGGAACCGAAAGCACGGCGTTTACGGGCTGAGGTCGACAATAGGTGAGCCTTTCCATGGCGAAGCGAAGCAACTCGAAATCGTCTTTAAGGACAGAAAGGGGATAGGTGTTGGCCATATCAACCAGCGATTTTTTAATCTCTTTCGTGATCGCATCGTCAATGCCAGAGTTTTCTTCAAGAAGCGATAGAGCCGCTTCATAGCCATCGTCCCGGGCAAGGTCCAGAAAACAGAGGGCGAACGGATGATGCAGAACCGGAATCTGCTTGTCGAATGCAAAAAGAATTCCCGCATCGGCGAAGATCCGACTCAGAAGTTGATCATCCGCGGCGGTCGCGTTTACGATCAGGATGTCTTCCGGTAAGACTCCGTCCTCGATCAGGGCCGCTACCTGTTCAAAAACCTCCCGGATCGTGGCTTCTTTTGCAGGCGATTTTACGAAGGGAACCGGAGTCGAGGCGATTTCATCGCACCAGATCTGGTTTTGATCGCTCACCGGACCGAAGCCTTCGATCATGGTCCCATTCACCAGATATATGTTTTCCCGTTGGGATCGCTGAACCGGGGATTCGGCATAGAGACCAGCTTCGACGAGCCTCATTTTGATCGCCTGAAGTCGCAACAAATTCCCGGAAAGGTCCGGCTTGTCGATGGGAATCGCGAACAGAACCGACCTGATTCTTTCGGCTTCCGAAGGCGAGATGTCGAATTCTTGTTTCAAAAACGGTAGAAAGGTTGGACCGTATGTCGGATGGACATATGATTCGGGTTTCAGACGGAACGGGAAAAAAAGTCCGCTTTCGACATAGCTTCGCTGGATCAGGTTTCGATCCCGATGGCCGGCTAGGACCAAATGGTTCCTATCAAGTTCATACAGTCGTTTGGGGATGTTTGTCAAGCAAGCTACCTCCCTGTTCGTTACTGATTATAACACATACCGACCCGTCGAGCCAGATTTACCAAAGAAAAAGCTCCCGGAAATTCCGGGAGTTAATTGCAACCATTGGGCTTCCCATGAGAGGAAGCCATTTGCTACTACTCGATGGCGATATATTGCTTTTCTTTGATGTTGGTGCCTTCTTTGGGGACGAACAATTTCAAAATACCCTTGTCGTATTCCGCCTTGATATCCTTTTCCGCGATCTCATCGCCGACATAGAAGCTCCGGGCGGTGCTGCCGAAGTATCTTTCCCTGCGGACATAATGGCCGTTCTTCTCTTCGTCTTTTTCCTCATGCTTGGCTTCGACGGTCAGATAGCCCTTTTCCAGACTGATCTTGATGTCTTCCTTGGCGAATCCGGGCACGTCGATATGGAGTTCATAGCCGTTGTCCACTTCCTTGATGTCGGTGCGCATGCAGCCGGAGGCGTTCCTGTATACCGGTCGGGTGAAGAAATCATCGAAAAAGTCGTCCAGAATCGATACTCCTGTGTTTCTCTTGATCAAGTTGTTCATAAATATTCCTCCTATAGACAATTTTGTTAGCACTCTATCTTTCCCAGTGCTAACTATATTATATCATATCTGTTAGCACTGTCAAGCGTTGAGTGCCAGAAATATCAACTTGTAACCGTTTACATCGGTTTTCATGAAAAAAGCCACCAAAGGTGGCTTGATCACTGGTATAAATCCGTCGACAAGTATCTCTCTCCCGTGTCGGGAAGGATCATGACGATGTTCTTATCGATGAATTCCGGCCTTTTGGCGATTCCGATTGCGCCTGTCAGGGCCGCTCCGGAAGAGATTCCCGCCAGGATGCCTTCTGTCCTGGCCAAGTTCGAGGCTGCCTGAAACGCGCTTTCATTATCAATGGTCAGGATCTCATCGCAGACATCAAGATCGAGTGTTCTGGGAATGAATCCGGCGCCGATCCCCTGGATCTTGTGCGGCCCCTTGATGCCTTTGGTGATGACCGGGGAAGCGGATGGTTCCAATCCGACGACATAAACCGCCTTGTTCTTCTCTTTCAGGAATCTGCCCACGCCGGATACGGTTCCCCCGGTTCCGATTCCGGCCACGAACACGTCGACCCGGCCGCCCAGCGCGGCATAGATTTCCGGGCCGGTGGTCAGGTAGTGGATTTCGGGGTTGGCAGGGTTTTGGAACTGGTAGGGCATGAATGTGTGTTCGGTTGCGTTAGCGATCTCCTCGGCTTTCCTGATCGCTTCGGGAATGCCTTTGGCTCCTTCTGTCAACACCAGTTCGGCTCCATAAGCCTGCATCACTTTTCTGCGCTCGATCGATGCCGTGTCGGGCATTACCAGGATCACCTGGTAATCTCTTGCGGCCCCGATCATCGCCAATCCGATTCCCGTGTTGCCGCTCGTCGGTTCGACGATCGTCGAACCAGGATGCAAGCGTCCGGTTCTTTCCGCTTCCAAGATCATATTGAGGGCGATCCGGTCCTTGACCGATCCGCCAGGGTTGAAGGCTTCCAGTTTGGCATACAGTCTGGCTTCCAGATGGTATTTCTTTTCAATCCGGCCGAGTCTTACCAGGGGAGTGTTTCCGATGGTTGTCAGGATTGATTCATGGATTGTCATGGCCTGAGGTCCCCCTTGGCTTCCTCCCTGGTTTTCACCACGAGTTCGGGGATCTTGATCGAGACGCGGGAATTGGCCGGAACGGATCCGGTGATGAAGACGTTGCTGCCGATCGTGGAGCCATTGCCGATAATCGTGTCCTTCCCGAGGATCGAGGCATTGGAATAGATGGTTACGTAGTCACCGATCGTCGGATGCCTTCTTTCGCCTTTCAGATTCTGGCCGCCTCTGGTGGTCAGCGCCCCCAGGGTAACGCCCTGATAGATTTTGACGAAGTCGCCTATCACTGTCGTCTCGCCGATCACGATGCCGGTGCCATGGTCGATGAAGAAGGACTTGCCGATCCGGGCTCCGGGATTGATGTCGATACCCGTTTCCCTGTGGGCGAATTCCGTCATCATCCTGGGCAGGACGGGAATTCCCAAAAGCAGGAGTTCGTGGGCGATGCGATAGATCATGATCGCGTAGAATCCTGGATAGGACACGACGATCTGGTCATGGTTGAAAGCGGCAGGATCGCCCAAGAAATGGGCTTCCAGATCCAGACGCAGCATTTCCCTGATTTCCGGAATCTTGTCGATGAAGCGGTAACAGAGCTCGCACGACCGCGACCTTATCGACTTGTTTTTGGTCTCATCCGCAATATACAGGAGCGAGGCCGAGATCTGATCCTTGAGCAGTCTATGCAGCTGTCGGATGCGCCAATGAGCCTGGAGACGCTTGTCTGCTTCCGTCTTGGCCTCATTCTGAAAATAGCCGGGGAAAATCACATCTCTCGCCAGGCGGATGATTCTTTTTATTTCCGTGTTGGAAGGAAGCCGACAGGCACAGTGGTCCTTCGGGAACGGCTTATCGCGGTAATCGCGGATGATCTTGTCCGCAATCGGTTTTATTTTCATGGTCTCACCCTTTCTGATTTAATTATATCACGCGTTTTCTTTATGGCCTTTTCGAAAGCACTAAAAAAACCGGAATTAACCGGTTTTGTCAGGCGAACATGATGATTTGCGGGAAAAACATCAACAGGATTCCGATCGCGACCATGATGAGTCCTCCAGCCAGATAGGAGAACTTCGTATATCTTTTGGAAATGCCTGTGGTCTGGAGCGTCACCATCGCGATCGCGAAGATGATCAGATCGTCGATCAGGAAAAAGAAGATATAGACAAGGATATAGAGATAATAGACGACGGGAGCGAGTTGATTATAGGCCAGGATCTGGGTGTATAACAGCGGCAATCCCGCCGAACAAGCCAACTCCAGCAGATTGACAGAGGCGGCGAGCACCATCACGCCTGCGATCGCCAGGAACAGGTTCCTTTCGCTGATGATGGCTCTGATCTTGGCTCCGATCTTCCGACGCTTGTTTTGATCGACGATCTCGCAGCCCTCGGCTTTAGCCTTCGTCGCTTTGATGAACTGATGGATATTGAAGGCTCCGAATCCGATGGCGAAAAGCGCGATCAAAACCCTGATCCAGACGACAGAAGCGATCGTGAGGCCGATGTTCAACCAGGCGGCCATGATCAGAAAGTAGACGACAGCCGATGTCAAGAGGAAAGCGAGGCCTATGGTCCAGCGTCTCAAATTGCTCTTCAGGTTGACGAGCATGGCGATAAGGAACAAAAGCACCCACATTGCGCAAGGATTGAAACCATCGACGAAGCCGATCACGACCGCGGCCAGAAACAACGACAGCGAATCGATCGGAACTTCTCCGATCAGGGGCAGGTTGACATAATCACCAGAGGCGAAGCGGAGAAACTCGATATCGGAATCGAGGACCTCTTCTCCGACCAGGATCTTGCCCACGACATCGACATGGTCGGTTCCGGAATCTCGTTGAATCAAAGCTTCGATATCGGTTTTCGTCTGGTCGGAGAACCCTACCAGGGCGACCCCGCCGATGACCAGAAACGGTGTCAGAGCCGTCCGTTTGTGGAAAGCGGTCTTGACTTCCTGGAACAAGGCGGCGTTTTCATCGTCATGAAAGACTTCGTAGCGGTGAATGACGATATTGTCAAAGCTTAAAGCAAGAGTATCGAGATATTCGCCTTCTTCGATGCAATGCGTACACGAATCGTCATAGAAAAAATAGAGATCGACCGTGTTTTCCGCCTTGACGCCGGAGGCGAATAGAAAACTGGCAGTGACAAGAAGCAATAGGAACATGATCCCGGATCGAAGTCGTCTCATTATCTATATCCCTCGATGAAACAGACGAGATCCTTACGACTCTTCTCGCCCTCGAATCGGGATGTTTCCCCGGATTCGGACTCCAGGACGACAAGCGGCAGGATCTTGCCGACAGCATATGGTTCACATTCCTTGATGTCGGAATCGATATCGTATTCGACAAGTGTGATATCGGGAAAATCGATCATGAGTTTCCGGATCCGGGATTTCATGAGCAGGCAACTCGGGCACCAGATGGCGCCGATGAAGACGATCTTCATGGCCGTAGCTCCGCTTTGAGAGCGGACACGAAAGTATTGATCTCGGCGACAGAGGTGAGATGCGAAAGCGAAATCCGCAAACTGGTGCTCGCCCGCAAGCTGTCGTTATATATCCTGATCAGATGATCGGAATAGCCCTTGTCGGAACTGCAGGCGGTCTGGGTGGACACATAGATATCCCTGTCGCTCAACGCTTTCTGCAGGGCTTTTCCTGATGCCTTCATGACACTGATATTCATGATCTGGGGAATGGAATACGCGTTGCTGTTGAAGACGATACCAGGGATCTCTTCTAGTCTTTCCTTAAGATATTTGTTGATGTTTATTACCTTATCCCGGTTTTCCACCAAGTTTTCAATCGCGATCGTGACGGCTTCGGCCAAAGAGGCGATCAGTTCGGTGGGCGGGGTCCCCCCACGGAACACGGTCGTGCTCTTGCCACCATGGACCACGGGTTCGATGACGACATCAGGCTTCTTCACCAAGCCGCCGATCCCCTTCAATCCATAGATCTTGTGCGCGGAAAAGGATACCAGGTCGATATCTTTCAAGGAGACTGGCACCTTGCCGATGGCTTGCGTGAGGTCGGAATGGAAATAGACCTGAGGATATTTCCTAAGCATCCTGCCGATCGCTTCGACATCCTGCCTGACTCCGGTTTCGCCGTCGACGCCGCATACGGATACCAAAAAGGTATCGTCCCGGATCAAAGCTTCGATGGTTTCGGGTGCTATCTGCCCGTTTTCATCAGGATCGACAAGATCGACTTCGAAGCCAAGTCTTTGCAGATATCCGAAGACCGAAGTGACCGAAGAGTGTTCGAATGTGGTGGTGATCATGTGATTTCCGGGCCGATTCTTCCTCAGGGCCAAACCCTTGATCGCCAGATTGTTGGCTTCGGTGGCTCCGCTCGTAAACACGAGATCGTCATCGGGTACGCCCAGAAACTGAAGGATGACCCTGGTCTTTTCGGTGATGATCCGATTGGAATATCGTCCGATCTCATGGATGGAATTGGCATTGGCGAAATTTTCCCGTGCCGTCCGGACAAAACAGTCGAGAACCTTTTTGTCGGGCGGCGTGGTCGCCGAATAATCCAGATAGATCATATTTACCTCCTTGTTGACAGATGTTTGGTCAGATAGGGAAGTCTATTTGGCAAACATGATTTTTTCGCTCATGAACATGCGGTTAAGCACATAGGCAAGAACACCGACGATCACCAGATTGGTGATGGCGGTGACGATTATGTAGTAGAATGCGTTTGGATCGAAAGTCAGGATCGCCGTGATCGACTGAACCGTATTGTAGATGGGAATCAGGTACAGGAATATATTCCCAGGGGCGCCAGCGCCAAAGATCGAGGAAACGCCAACCAAAATGGTGACGATGTAGAGGGGCATGATCATGGTCGTGGCTTCCTTGACGGTTTTGGCATAGGCGGAGATGATCGATATCATCCCGACAATGACCAAAACGGTAGAGAACATCAAAACGAAAAGCATCACATAATCCTTGAAAGGATAGATGGCGATCGCATCAGATTGGACCGGCATGATCTTCGACAGACTGAGGAAAATGCCCAAAAACGAGGATATCGACGAAAGCAGGCTCAGAACCGACAAGCCCAGGATCTTTCCCAGGGCGATCTCGCTTCGCTTGGCGGGGGTGATGAGCAAGGTCGCGATCGTTCCGCGTTCCTTCTCGCCGGCGATCGACTCCGGTCCCACGGAAATCGAACCCGAAAAGAGGAACATGACGATCAGCATCGGCAAGAGCAAGGACAGGAAGTAGCCGGTCTGCTCCGACTGGTTGGGGGCGATTCCCGCCGGGGCGATCGTGAAGGCATCCGTATTGTGGTAATGTGCGTAACTGAGTTGTGACTGATAGTCATTGAGACAGGAGATAAAGATCATATATGCGGAGCCGGAATCCTGTTTGTTCTGGTTGTAATAGACGGTAACTGAAGGCGGATCGCCCACCCAGTCATAACTTTCCAGATTCGGGGCGAGGATGATCACCAGTTCCCAACTGCCGTCGTCCACTTTCTGCTCGTATTCGGCCACAAGATCGTCAGTGATCGTGATGACCTCGAGGGTGGCCTGGGTATCGTAGCTTTCAAACAATGACTGGTATTGGTCGGTCGGATTTACGATCGCGACCTGGTACACCGCTTTCGTTTGCCTGTTCTCGAGAGCGGTTCCGATGAATGTGTAGATGAGGAATATCATCAATCCCGGAAGAATCATGATGTTCAGAACCAGGCGTTTGTCCCGGATGACACGGTCCCATTCCTTCTTGAAGATCGTCAGGATGTTCTTCATGCGGCTTCACCGGCCTCTTTTTGAAACAGATCGAAGAATACCGATTCCATGTCCCTGCCTTCGGCGATGATATTGCTGACGAGATCGGTCTTGACCATTTTTCCATTGATGATGATGCCGACGCGGTCGCAGATCTTTTCCACCAGACTGAAGATATGCGTGGAGATGATGATCGTCTTTCCTTGTTTTTTGAGCTCAGCGAGATAGTCCGTCACGACTTTGGCGGTGATGACGTCGAGACCGTTCGTCGGTTCATCGAAGATGATGACCTCGGGATCATGCACAAGGGAAATCGCGATCTGGACTTTCTGCCGCATGCCTGAAGAGAGCTCGCCGACTTTGACTTCGGCGAATCGGTCGATCCCGAATTTTTCAAACAACATCTGCTTCCGGGATTTGGTCTTCTCCTGATCCATGTCGTGCAGTTTGGCGAAATATTCGAACAGGTAGTTCGGGGAGAAAAAATCCTCCAGTTTGAGGTCGCTGGTCAGAAAGGCGATTTTGCGTCTGACTTCGGTTTCCGAGGTGGAGATGTCATGCCCGCTGATGAAGATCTTGCCCTCGTCAGGATGCATGAGGGTGGAGATGCAGCGGAGGGTCGTCGTCTTCCCGGCGCCGTTTGGTCCAAGCAACCCATAAATTTCCCCTTCATAGGCATCGAAGGACAATTTGTCAACCGCCCGTTTGAGCGGTTCGTTGGTGACTTCGATCTTCATCTGCTTTCGGGACAGGTGAAAAGTCTTCGAGATTCCTTCCACTTTGATGTTTGCGTTCATATGTTCCTCCGAAATACTTATTATCAGTCAAGATAATGGATAGCTTCCTTCAACAAGCCGAGATAACCCTCGTGCACCAGCTCGGCAGTAGTCGGATGGGCGAAGATCGTATCCTTGATCTTCTTTGCGTCCAGGTTGTTTTTAAGCGCCAGCGTGAGCGGAGCGATCAGGTGTTCGGCATCCTTGCCAAATACGGAGGCGCCGAAGACCTTTCCGGATGCGGGATCAAAAAGCATTTTGATGAACCCTTGGGCATCATCCATGATCATGGCCTTGCCGTTGGCTGAGAAAGGGGTTTTGGAAACGTTGTATTCGATGCCGGCATTTGTCAGTTCTGTTTCGTTCTTGCCGACAGTCGCGATTTCCGGATGGGTGAAGATCACGCTAGGCACATGGTCATAATCCATTTCCGTGGACGTTCCCAGGATGTTTTCACAAGCTACAAGCGCCTGATGACTGGCGACATGGGCAAGTTGCATGATGTTCGTGACATCGCCGATCGCATAGATGTGGGGCACGTTGGTCTCAAGCTTGCGGTTCACGGTTATGGCGCCTTGCCTATTGGTCTCTATTAAGGTGTTTTCTAGTCCTAGTCCTTCTGTATTGGGGCTTCTGCCTACGGCTTCCAAGACAAGGTCGGCTTCAATCGACTTTGTCTCACCTTTATGCAGATATACTACAGACGCCTTGCCGTTATCGGTTTTGCTGATAGCCTTGACTTCTGCGTTAGTCGTGATATTGATATTCGCCAGCTTCGCATAACGGATGAGCCTTTGACTGAGATCTCTGTCGACCATGGTCAGTATCGAGGGCAGGGACTCGAGGACTTCGACGTTGACACCCAATCTGCCATAGATGAAAGCGAATTCCATGCCGATGATGCCGCCGCCGATGACTACCATCCGTTCCGGAAGTTTGTCGTTCGCGAGAATTCGCGTCGAATCCAGCACCAAGGGATTGTCGATGCCTTTGATCGGCAGATGTCTGGCTTTCGAACCGGTAGCGATGATGATGTCCTTGGCAATGCAATCGGTCACTTCGGTACCTGAAGTGAATTCCACAAGGGTGTCGCTCTTGAAGCTTGCAGTGCCCTTGATGACGCGGACCTGATGTTTTTCAAGCAGGAAATCTATACCCTTGACCAAGGAAGCGGATACCTCGTCCTTGCGCCCTATGACCTTCTCCATGTCTACTTTGACATTTTCCGCCAGGACTCCGAAGCGAGAGGCACCATTAAGGCTTTCGTACAGATCGGCGGATCTGACCAATGCTTTGGTCGGAATGCAACCGACATTAAGGCAAGTACCACCCACAAATTCTTTCTCGACCAATACGACGTCAAGGCCTTTTTTGGCCATATAGATCGCGGCGACGTAACCTCCCGGTCCGGCACCGATGACAAGCAGGTCGGTTTGGATATGGTTGTGTTCCATGGTTTCACTCCTTAATGTGATAAATAGTCATGCTTCCATTTTTTGATTATATCATTTCCCGGTCAAAAGCACAATTCAAAGTCGATTTTTGTCGGGCGTTACATTTGTAAAAAGCAGACAAATCTGCTATGATAAAGATAGAAAATCAAAAGGAGTGATCATTATGAATTATCTGGATATAGCATTGCCGGGATCCGATGACAGGATCCATACATTAAGAGATTTTCTCGGACAAAAGGTCGTTCTTTATTTCTATCCCAAAGATAACACTTCCGGCTGCACGGTCGAGGCTAGGGAATTTACCGGATTGAAACAGGAATTCGCCGATAAGGGCTACATGATCATCGGCGTCAGCAAAGACTCGGTCGCCTCACACAAGAACTTCATCAAGAAACAGGAGCTTGATCTGCTTCTGCTCAGTGATCTGAATGAAGAAATGGTCAAAGCCTTTTCCGTGCTCAAGGAGAAATCCATGTACGGCCGCAAGTACATGGGTATCGAACGTAGCACTTTCTTGCTTGATGAAGCCGGAAACATCACCAAGGAATACCGCGGTGTAAGTCCGACGAGCCATGCCAAGATCGTTTTGGAGGAAATCTAGAAGCGGATATGCTCCGCTTCTTTTTTTACCCAGCAATTAGCACTCTTGACTTGACAGTGCTAACAAGATATAGTATAATATTTCCGTAACAAGGAGATGATTGTCATGAGCTATCAGGAAATGGAAAATTACCAGGACGACCCCCAGGTTCTGGATAAATTCGGACGCAATATCATCAAGGAAGTAAAAAGCGGAAAGATCGATCCCGTCATCGGACGGGAGGAAGAAATCCGCCGGATCATCAAGATTCTCAGCCGGAAGACCAAGAACAATCCGGTCCTGATCGGTGAACCCGGCGTCGGAAAAACCGCCATCGTCGAAGGACTTGCCAGACGGATCGTCGACAAGGACGTACCGCTGGGATTACAAAACAAGACCATCTATGAACTCGATCTCGCGAGTCTTTTGGCCGGCGCCAAATACCGTGGCGAATTCGAGGAAAGACTCAAGGCCGTATTGAAGAAAATCAAGGAATCGGAAGGCGAAATCATCCTGTTCATCGACGAGATCCACTTGATCGTCGGTGCCGGTCGCACCGAAGGCGCCATGGATGCGTCCAACATGCTGAAGCCGATGCTAGCCAGAGGCGAACTCCATTGCATCGGCGCCACGACTTTGAACGAATACCGAAAATACATTGAAAAAGACAATGCTCTGGAAAGACGGTTCCAGAAAGTCCAGATCGACGAACCGACCGTCGAGGATACCATCAGCATCATCCGCGGCCTCAAGGACCGCTTTGAGGCGCACCACGGCGTTCATATCAGCGACAACGCGATCATTGCCGCCGCCACCCTTTCCAAGCGCTACATAACCGATCGTTTTCTCCCTGACAAGGCCATCGATCTGATCGACGAGGCCTGTGCCTCGATCCGGATGGAAATCGACTCCATGCCCCAGGAACTCGATACCATCAAACGCAAGATCCTGCAACTGGAAATCGAAAAGCGCGCCCTGGAAAAAGAATCTGATCCACAAAGCAAGGACCGGGTGAAAAAGATCGCCGAAGAACTCGCGCAAAGCCGCCTCCAGGAAACAGAACTCACCAAGGAGTGGGAAAAGGAGAAACGGGAGCTGGAAAAAGTCAAGGACCAGAAAGCCAAGCTCGAAGCCTACCGCACCGATCTTCAAAACGCTCTCAATCAAAGCGATTATTCGAAAGCCGCGGAACTCCAGTACAGCAAGATTCCAGAACTGGAAAAGAAAATCGTCGCCGCTTCAGTCACAGATAACCATCAGTTAATCTCCGAAGTGGTCACCGAAGAAAACATCGCGGAGATCGTCGCCAACTGGACCAAGATACCGGTCCGGAAGCTCTTGCAGGGTGACAGGGACAAGCTCCTCAATCTCGATGAAGCCCTCAAACAAAGGGTCATCGGGCAAGACAACGCCATCGCCCTGATAAGCGATGCCATCATCAGACAGAGGGCCGGCATCAAGAACGAGTATCGTCCGATCGGTTCCTTCATGTTTCTGGGTCCCACGGGTGTAGGCAAGACCGAGGTCGCCAAATCCCTTGCCGAACAGCTTTTCGCCAGTGAGAACCAGATTGTCAGGATCGATATGAGCGAATACATGGAATCCTTCGCTGTCACGAGACTGATTGGCGCTCCGCCCGGATACGTCGGATACGACGAAGGCGGCCAGCTTACCGAAGCCATCAGACGTAAACCTTATTCGATCGTCTTGTTCGACGAGATCGAGAAGGCCCATCCCGAAGTCTTCAATGTTCTGTTACAGATCCTTGATGACGGTAGGCTGACAGACAACCAGGGACGTACCGTAGACTTCAAGAACACCATCATCATCATGACCTCGAATCTGGGTTCCGAATATCTGATCAACGACGAGGGATCCGGACGTGAAAAGGTGATGGATCTGGTCAAGAAATCCTTCAAGCCGGAATTCATCAACCGGATCGACGAAATCGTCATCTTCAACGCCTTATCCTATGATGTCCAGGTCAAGATCGTCGCCAAAATGCTTTCGGATCTCCAAAAAAGGCTCGAAACGCAGAATATCCATGTCGACTTTGACCAGTCCGTCAACAAGGAAGTCATCGCCTCAGCCTACGATCCGGATTATGGTGCCAGACCGCTGAAAAGATATATTCAACGGCATTTGGAGACGATCCTTGCCAAGGAGATCGTGTCCGGAGCGATTCTGCCCGGTAAAGGCTATGCGGTAGGATATGATCATGGCTACATCGTCAAAGCCAAAAAATAAAAGCATCCATTGGATGCTTTCAGACTGTTGACAAACAGGGTATACAAAAAGAAAAATCGATTATGATGGAAGTCATAGTCGATTTTTTAGTGGTTTTTTGCGATTAGTTCGTGAAATCGAAGTTGGGATTCGACATTCTT
>Ga0172375_10001015_pt1 | contig 45373 bp, 61 predicted proteins | sample LakKiv1m_FD_114537 | JGI IMG/M metagenome (GOLD analysis project Ga0172375, IMG submission 114537) | Freshwater microbial communities from Kabuno Bay, South-Kivu, Congo - kab_092012_11.1m | ecosystem: Environmental > Aquatic > Freshwater > Lake | place: Democratic Republic of the Congo... | reverse complement strand
GCCGTATAACTCCCGATTTCGAGAGCCGTTGATATATTTTGGTCGGTCAGGTTATCTGTCTCAATGTGTATCGTCATAATCTCACCTCATTACGGCAGTTTAATATCAATAGAGGGTATATCTTTGGTTGCTACTGGCACGGATTTCAGTACCCCATTCACTGTTACAATCTTAGTCGCTTCTATGATCGTCAATTTGCTGTCATAAATAGTCTTGGAAATTTCTTCTACCACACCCGATTTCTCATATATCCAATCCCACTTCTCAACATTAAGGACTACACCAAAACCATTCTTTATAGCATACACGCGAGACAATTGACCGCTTGGGCAATTCTTCGCTTCAATACACTCACACGTTCTGCGCTCTCCGAGAATGGCGGAGATTATCTGTTCTTTTGTCATTGACTCTAATTCTTTTTGGGTTAGGGTTGTGATGTCCATAATTACCCTCTAATCAACGCGGCATAATAGGTATTAACCCTAGTATAGTAGGTGACGTAGCCATAGTAGAAACTCACGATTATCGCGTTACTCGTATCGCCAGGTAGGGTAGTACCTGACCATATATAATCATCTGTGGGCCAGGATGGGAACGCGGTTGCGTTCGGAGCAGCGGTTCCCGCTTCCATATCTGTCAGTTCTCTCAGCCGTAGATCATCCGGAACCCGCCAATCGGTGAAACCTCCAAGTAAGGCTTTGTTGGCGGCCGCGGCATAAGCAAAGATATTGTTGCACACCAATTTGATCGTCCGGCTTCCTCCCGCAGCCTCGGTAACAAATGTGTTTCTAAAACCTGGCCACAACGTGATATCCAAATCCGAACCATTGACAGCAACGGTATCTACCCTAAAACCACCCGCCAAATTGTTGGCCGCGTTGGCAAATCCTGCCAATACGATATGCGTTCCTGTTTTGTACCGCGCAATCTCTCCCGCCCCGTTTGTTATTTTTAATATCTTGGTGGTTGAACTAATAGCGAGGTCATTCGCGGCGGCGTGTAAAGTATAGGCGGCGGTTGCCTGATACCAGTACAGTTTCCCGCCTGACGCAATCCCCAATTTTTCCCCTTTACTCGCATACCTCGACCACATCTTGCCAGTGACCTTATCCACCACACAGTTATTACTATGTGTCGCCCGTTTTAGGATGGTCACAAATGCTCCCGCCGCTTCGTCTGCCAACGCCTCGGTTGTGACAATCTCGCCCGCCACATTTCCAGTTGCCACAGTGTATATTCCATCGTTTGACGCTGAACCAAATATTACAATAGTGTCACCAGTTTTAATCTGTGCCAGTAAATTGGCGGAGTCGGTTATTTTTTTTGTCGCGGCTACAAATGCGATGGTCGCGGCGGCGTATGCTGGAACATCCAGATTGACCGTTCCAGAATATTGACCGCTGGTCAGCACATCATAGGTCGGCACTACGCCATCCCGATAATCGCCACTATCTCCGGCGGCGTATTTCGTGGTCTGCATAATGGATAGGTTTTCTCGATTGCGTGCGCCAAAGGTTGAATTAAACATAGTCACCTCCCTGTGCATACCATGTGCCAAAACTAGCCTCGTATATTCGGATTGTGTCAGCCATTAGTTATTTTGTACTCCGCGTAATTTGAAAATCGACAATTTGCGATCAGCCTGAACATCTGCATCAACGCCTGTAAAATGTTGAAATATTGCTATTACTACGGTTCCAACTGGCCAATAAAATAAATCCGAAGTAGATAAATAATTGGTTCCTGTTTTTAGTGAAACAAATCCTACTTTTGCATAATAATCCAAATCATTATCTCCATACACATATAATTGTACTTGACCATCAGCCGCCAAATCAAATTGAGCGGCAATATTCGCCCAATAAATACCAGTTTCAGGAATAGTTATAGACGATATTTCACTAGTTAAATCTATATTCCATCCAACACCTAGACCGGATGGCAATTCTTTTGTCGAAAAAGTAAGAGCCGTTGCAAACGTAGAACCTATTGTTTGAGCGGTTGCAGCGTGCAACTTAATTGCCAAATGATCGTTTTCAGAAAAATGAGTTTCCGCCTTTCCTGAAAAATACGGACTAGAACCACCACGGGGCAACCATCCTTGTAATGCGTTCAACGAAGAACACAGACTATTGAGTTCGGAGATCAACCCATTGTCAAGGCGTCCTGCTTTTACAGCCGCATCCAATCGGGAGCCAAGGTTATACATTATGTCATACTCTCCCTTGTCACTGTTCGGCGGAAATAGTAAACCCGCTTTTGTGAATTACAGGTTGCCCGAAATGTATAAACATATTCGTTACCGCCGGTCTCCCCTGAAATAACTTTCAAAGTCAGTACGTTCCCATCAACCGAAGCCGAACCGGACAGAATGGTAGAAGAAACATCTTTGTTCTTTTGCCACGCGTGCATAAAACTATCGGCATCCAATGTCACTGTCGAAGGATAGGTGATCGAATATCGTACTATATCCCCAGCCGGAACGGTTTGCGGAGAACCCTTTAATTCCCTTGCGGTTGCTAAATTAAGTGTCATTCAAACAACTCCTTTACCGTTATTTCGGCCAAATCATTCGTGTCCAGATCGGCAGAATTTATCCACTCGATTTTGCTTACCTCGACGCCTTGGTTTCTTAATCCTTTCTGTATCAGTATATCATTCATAAAGTCAATACTTCCAGCGCGTTGCCCTTCGTGAATAAAAGACATATCGCCTAACTGGAACGCCCTGTATTCACCAGATCGCATTTGTACCAGAAAATCTAATTGCTTCCAACCCGGCATACCCCGGGGGGCGACTAAATCTTCCAGTTTATACATGACACCGTAAACACCCCTAGCCCTTGACGCATAATTGAAAAACCGTTCTTCGGCTTGACTATCAGCCGGGATACCATTGATAAATCCAGTCATGTTTTCCGCATCCGCAGGGCGGGGTAACGGCCTTCTAATATCCAGAACAGGTTTTGGTTTATGCGCCTTGGTATATCTAAAACCTGTCATGTTACATCCATGATTGATAGGGTAAACTGCCCTTTCCAAACCCGGGTGTTTTTCTTGATTGTCTCTCGATAAACCGAAGGCGGAGAGATAATTACACGTTTGCCATGTAACTCTTTGAAAACAGAAGTCATGTAAACACTACCCGGATAGTTGGTACACTTATCCAAGAACGCCAACAAATCTTCGGATTTATGATCGGGGCGGTTCAATATCGTACTACCACCAACTTGTATCCTTGCACCCCAAACTTTCCTGCTTAAAGTCCTAGTAAAACCATCCAGAACAATGCCATTGATAACAGGCGGAACCGACGCATCGCTTGTCATGCCACGCAATCTATATCTTGCCCGCCGAACATTATCCAAATGTAGGTTTATTACTTCTTCGGGGGAAGTTGTGGCGGCACCCGCAAAGTGCCAGGTATTTGTGCCTACCTCATCCCCTGTTTGGTAATCCACCTCTATTTGAATAGTGGAACCATTCAGGTTTTCCGTTGCCAAAGTAATAGCCCGGATGTACTTCGCCAAAGACACCGCTCCATCGTCAAAGGTCGGGGAGATCAAAACAAACTCGTGTTGAAAAACAATACTACTGTCATAATGCGGACTGGCAACATCTTTAGGAAGATCAATATAAATTATGTCAGAACCGCAATCAATCCAGAGGCGGGGGTTCCCATCTTCCACGGGCTGAACAAGAATATCCCTAATCCGCATCCCAACGGCGGGCGCTCTGAAAAATTCAGACCAGGTAAGTCCATCATATATTTGCACAGAAGAAGTACCACTAGTGCCAGCGTCGATAGCGCAGAAGATGATCGCAATATAGGGTTCCATCTTTGAGTAATAACCCTGCCTGCCATCCGGCAGGGGTTTTCCTGACCAAGACAAACCAACATCGTCAGACGAACCCCCAAACTGCCTCACCATGGAGTTTAACCATGAGTAATAGACCATCTTTTGCGTATAACAGGAAGAAATACCATTCCTTGCGGACGGGGTTTTATCCATCCCGTTTTTCATAGCCTTGTACTTTTTCGCCTCGACCACACCCGGCCCATCTTCTTTGAAAATATAAACCGCATTGTCAATTCCAAGCGTTCCGGTACACGGGTTTCGATAATGACCAATATCCAACGTATGCGAGAAAGTAGTTTCTCCGCCAAACGCACTAGGTTCGGATTGTTGGAACTCAATTGAAGTAGTCTTATTAAGAACCTTAATGACTTGCGCACCGTCCACATCATCCACGTACTCATCAAGGAAATCTGCATACCTATCGTTGTCATTACCCCAAGCGGAACCACTATATTTTCTTATCATAGCCGCGCTTCCCTGGGGGAACATCACGTAATCATTTATCACCAACGGACGTTCCTTCACCCTCACCAACCCGGTACTCGTCAAAGCAGTAAAGGTTCCAGACGCATATTTCTTGACAATCGCATTACCAGACGTTGATTTAGAACACGCGTACACATTACTTTTATAGTTGAAAAAATACCACATCTTTGAAAGCGTAGAATCAGCGTCGGTAATCCTGTAATACATTTTGTAAGTTGCCGCCGTCCAAGTAGTACCATCCGTGCTTTTCTTACTGGAAGCAGTTGCCGCATCAACACCGATCTCCCAATGATTGTTTTCGTCGTCAGTTGAGGCCGAATAAACTACCATGTGATAGGTTGCAGTTGTGCATGTGTAGGGAGTTGTAGGAGCGAAATCATATAACTGGCTTACCACGTCGGTAATCGTGGAAACCGTCACGGTTGAAGATTTAAGGGTAATTGTGGTTGGACTTCCACCCGTATTAGATCGCAATTGGAAGGTGAGCGTTCCCGGAGTTCCACGCCTACGAACCCACATTTTGAAGTGGGACATGGTATATCCAGCCGCAACCGCAACCCCGATTGACATATACTTATCATCCCCGACTACAGGAACAAATGTCATATCCCCAGGCATGTAACTGTTTTCGCTTGTTCTTACCCCTGTTGCAAACTTCCATTGAGGGGTCGGGAGTAAGTGTTCTTTGGTCAATGTCCAAGCGGACAGGGCATCAAAATACCCGCCTTGACTTCCCTCGTAATCCTGAACTCCCCGCCCATCTGTCCATGTTCTTTGTTCTAACATGGTCATGATCGGGTCGGAACCGTACTTCTTTGACGATCTCCCGGCAGGAAAACCAAACCCGCCTTCGGTTGTTTTCTCGTCAAAGGAATACCCGCCCTCGCCCTTATTGGCGAGACGCAAACCGTATTTCTCACCGTTCAGGTCAAGAACAATCTCATGTGTAGATCGTTTGCTTTTAGGAGAGGCGAAAGCCATTTATCACCTCCAAGACAGTATTCTATTGCTGTGCGCTTGCTTTCGTGGCCTGAAACTCTTTTTAGCATCATCCAATTGAGCCAGTACGAAATTGGCGGCGTTCTGGTTGTCATTATTTACGCCCTTGAAGTGGAATAATTCTGTGGCCAGCACCAACTCCACTAAAGTTTTGGGAACATTCTCATTGATTGCGTCGTTATATAAAGCCACCGCAGGATGATACCCGTAATATTCAATTGCGATCTTATACCCGCCTTCCGGCACAAATCGCAATCGCAGTTTTGGAGCCGCACCCGGTTCAATCTCAAAGGCGGTTGTTGCCTTCCAATCTTCATCCCCGGAAGTAATCAGGTCGGATTGTATTTCAACCTTTATCGGGTCATATAAACTCGCCCCGGCGGGCATGGCATATTCTGTCTGGTCATCCACGGTTGTTAAACTCTCGTCTCGTAAGGCGATCATCCCGGCATCTGCAAGAGCATAATTCGCCAGCATTTTCACGGTCTCAAGTTTTAGATCAGGATTGACAAGTTTTACAATATCCCCGGAACCAAGAGCCGCAGATAGAACGGGAGATAAAGTACCCGTCATGGTAGCAGAATCATAATCGGTTATCTTGGTAAATTCGCCTTGGGGCGCCAATCCATCCGTGGTTTTTTCAACAACAATAAACCCGCCATTATACATATCATCTTCGGCGTCGTCTTTGTTCGTGTCGATAAATGTCGCAGTAGAACCACCCGTAAGAGTAACGTGTTCAAAGAACTCGCCACCCGCACGGGCTAACGCACCCTGTATTAATTCAGATAACAAATAAGACATGATTACACCATCCTTTGAAACCTCCCAGCGTTTGACGCGCCGCCCGTCCGGGTTTCAACTCTAATTATACAATACATCAATGTTACCTCTTTCAAAACATTCTATCGCAGAATTAGGGGTAAGATTTATGATCTTTCGGCCAGTACGGTTGAAAACCTCGTTGGCCAAAGGATACACATTATTCTTTACCGCATCCAATTCGGGGCGATTGTAAAACTTCCCTTCTTCAAAATAATTATCTCCAAAATGGTCAGGGTCTTTACCACTTGCAATAAACTTGGAACCAGGAACCCCGCCCTTTTCAGCCTTGACATAACGGTGATCGCACCCGATAAGGTAAACGGTCTCGAACCCCATGTAATAAGCCAGTTGCATATTGGCAAATGTTACCGTACCGCCCATGGTGATAAACCTTGATACATCAATACTGAAAGGGGCATTTACAACCACATTAAGCGGAGTTGCCCCAGGGAACGGCAGGTAATTAGGAAGAAATATACCTTTTGGGGCATATTCTGGATGAGAGATCAACCATGGAGCGCAATCGTGCAGCATATCGGAATCAATACAAGTATAAAACGTAGGGGCGTATGGAAACGTATATATTTTATTGGCACCAAATGTATCAAATTTAATACCCTCCAAGTCCATTCCGTTCAGGCTTGGCCCATTCCCGATTATTACGCACTTTTCTCCCCTGTAAACATCTTTGAAATCTTGTATCACGCGTTATACCTTTCTCTATATTTATGCCACTTCTCACAAAAATACTCGTAAGTGTGCATCCAACGGGCATCATAATCGCCTGATTCACGGCGGGTATGCTTATTCAAATGTTTTATCGGAAGTTTCATTACATCTAAATTATACCCACGTTCCAAGGCACGTAAGCAGCAATCTATTTCCTCGAAAGCGGCCTCACACAACTCATCAAAACCACCCAAAACTTCCCAAATATTGCGTGGAATTATGAAATACCCACTATCCAAAGTCGCAGGTATCCATTGTTCTACTTCGTATTTCCAGTTATCCCCATAGATCGTAAGACCGTCTATTTTAGACATGGGCTGAATAACAGAACCCGAACAAGAACAATCGTTATTGGCGCAAAGTAGAACATCCCAATCAGCCGCCCTCGCCCCAAAATTCAGGGCGGCAGAATACCCCACCCGTTTGTCTAATCTCAAAATGTCAATCCCTTTTGTTTCCGGGTAGTGTTCTTTGGAAGCGTTATCAATAACGATTATTTGAACGTCCGGGTTGTACCATTTTAGATCGATAACAAAAGGTAAAGTAAGGTCTTTCCAATGGTCTATTCCAACAACGACAGACGTTATTTTCATAGCGGGTTCAACTCGAATAATTCAGGAACACCCAAGGGGTTGTCATTCCCAGGATAAGGGTTATTTTTATTGAAACCCTCCAAAACAAGCGGAACAAATTTCTTGTCAAACACGGCATAGGTTTCGTTATTCCAACCGATCTTGTCTGCCTTACACCGCTTCATGTGCAACGCACTCCAACCCATGCATATAGTTTCTACAGTAGCCGGGTGAGATAAAACTTCATATTTTGGTTTCTTGATAAACTGAAACTCCGGTTTATTGGGGAAAACGCACTCATCCCAACCACCATTACGGGGATTATCGGAACTTATCATATCCCTGTCTTTTCCGGCCACGTTTAGAATAACCCGCCCATATAATCGATTGGCGGTAGGTTCATGTCTTATCGCTTCCACGATCTTTTTGAAAGGTGACAGGCAAATAACGTCCGCTTCTATTCGGGCTATCCAAGAGTATTTGCACAACCCAAGCGCCCAATTAGAGAGATAAACAAACGAAGTGACACTATTTTCGGGAGTTTCTTCCCACTTTTTATCGGTAATAAACACGGGAGCCACAGGATAACGATAAACCCTTACCTTATCGGGAAAATCTTTGAGTAATAAGGCTACCGCTTCTTCGGTTTCGTCATTCGAGGGTTGCAGGGCAATAACGGCCTCGTCAATATAAGGCAAATGGGACGCTACGGCTTGATATAAAAATTCGTGATCGTTGCACACCCTGAAACAACCGGATATGCCAAACGGAAATTCTTTTCCACGGCGTATATGAACATCACTAAACTCATGTTCTCCCGGTACAACAACTTCAGACTTGAAGTTTTCGTACAACAGCATGGCATCCAGAGCAAATTTCTGTGTCCATAAAGTGATCTTGCTGGAACCCGGGTCATGGGGGAAATAACCTCTCCCATTTTTGTGTCTCAATCCGGCGTGCATTTCTTTGTGTGCTTCAAGTCCGCATTTCATCCGCAAGATCGCACATTGAAACGTGGCACTTATATCCGCCCCGTTTGATAAGTTGTCCAGAGCATAGGGCATTAATCCACGGGGAAGTTTCTCCAATTCCTTGCGCACCCAAGCCCTTTCGCCGAGTAAAAACATTCCCTCAAGCGCGTACATCCAGTAATGCACTCTCATGGACGCGTAGGAAGCCGGGGGTTCGCACTTGATTTTCAATAACCCATTTACTCTTATCGTGTAACTGCTTGAGTAATGTTCTTCCCCCGGAATATCACTAAAACGGTTTACATAGAGCCGTTTCATCAACCAGTTTTGAGCGTTTGATGCAGGAGCGCCGAATAATTCCGGGTCATATTGATATGCGCACAACAGACCTTCAAAACAAGCCCCGGTATCAAATGTCCGGGCAATCCCATCAATCCCATTGAAAGAACCGTCCTTGTTCTGAATAGACACCAACCACTTGGCAAGGCGCAAGGCCAATTCCACTTCCCCGTATTTTATTAGAGTAGGTATCATGTACCCCGTGACTTCAGGGTATGCTTTTTGCCCCGGCCAAGCCGCCAATCCACCCGTAGATAATTCTTGAGATTTTACCCATTCAAGCGTATCATTCATGTTTCACCTGCAAGACACAATGAAAAACAGTTAGATTGAAGTCGGTATTTACAATCGCTCCGGTTTTATCCAGATCAACCTCATCCGCAAACTCCAACCCGGCATCTTCCATATCGTGCAGCAATTCCTTTATCTCGTACCCGGGATACTTGGGGCAAGGCAAATTATCGTCAAAAGGAACGTCACAAGTCAAAACTATTGAACCATGATTAGGGTCTATTTGACGGGCAAAATTCTTTAGCGTGGTTCCCCTCTTATCTCCCAAATCTTCCAGAACGGAAATACAAAAGATCGTATTCAATTCGGGGAGAAAAACAGTATCAATATCTGATATCACAATACCCATGTTATTAGGGAACGGACGTTCTTTATATAGATCAAGAAGTCCGGGGTTGTTATCTACTGCATAAACAAAGAAACATCTTTTGGCAAGGGCGTCTTTCAGGGGTCGATAATGCCACCCGCAACCCATATCCGCCACGTTACCCCCATCTATTTGTTTCATAGCCCAGGCATATTCGTATCCTCTTGACCACCACGAATCAGGAATAGGATAACCAGCAACTGCCGCCACCCTCTCGTCTGTGATTTTGAAAAATCCATTAATCATTTTTCCAAAGTCCTTTCGTGTCATACATGAGTTTTTCCCAACCCGCACCATATTTTTCTTCCATGACAGATCGCATATTATTCCGGGCTAATTCTTTGCGTTCTTCCGCCGTCATTCCCATCCTGTCCATTATGTAACCTATATCGGTGATCTTGGTAACGGCGGCGGGTTCTAAAATCCAGATGGTTTTTCCTTCCTTGCGGGCAAACATGCACATTTCAAGATCAATTCCCCAACCGTATTCAAACTTGGGGTCAAATCCGCCATGGGAATTATAAAAATCAGCCCGCCAAAGAGCGGCAATATTATCCACCATCCAGGTTTGACGATACCCGGTAGGAAATATTTGTTTCATGTGTTCCCAAGAAGTCGTACTATGAGCGGTAAGCGCAGGATGAACGGCTACTACATGGCTATGCCGCTCCATGTGATTGACCATTTTCTTTAGGCATGGTTCCCCGGTAAAAGCCGCAGAAGTGATAATAAACCAATAAGCGAAATAATCCGCCTTTAGATTGGCCTCTTTCACTCCCCGGATAAATCCCCTTGTGGTTTGCACGTTCTTTTTTATAAAGACGTTTGTATATTCACTTGGCGGCACGAGATCAGAACCGTTGTCAATTACATAAAGATCAGCAGGTTCGTTACGTAATATGTGTTCAGCCAGTTTATCCGTTCTTTCCGGCATGTTGTAATTTACAATGATCGCCGCTACTGGTTGGTATCTCATGTCATTTCTCATCAACAATAGAACTATTGTTCTTTATTCCCGACACCCAGAGCAATTCAGCCATGCTATCGCCAATCCCATACTCTGCAACCCGGGCGTTTACAACGTCAATCCCGACCTTGGGCAACAAGAACCTGAAGTCTAGCATGGTAAAAGAACTCTTGAAAACATCCCTATCGCTTGTCTGAAGTCCATGCAAATGCGCTTCCAGTATCTTACTTGGTTTTTCGGCCATGATCTCTTTTGCCGCCCAATCAAGCGAAGGGACAAAGATATGCAACTCGCCTTCCGAACACAAGGCTTGAGAATATTTCTTCAAGACCTTTAGAACTTCCCGATAAGACACGGTACAAAGAGCCATGTAAGACAGGATTATTTCGTAATCGTTTTTTCTTGGAACCACAGGGACGTTATCCACTATGTACCCCTCACTCATTCCAAGGTTCTTTGCGGCCTCAACGGATTGAGTACCGATACAGAGCATTTTTTTATCCACGTTCTTTCGCCTTTCGCCAATCGGCAGGGGTGTATTTCTTGGTTCCCAAGTGTCCTACTTCGATACTGGTATCCGCCCAAAGGAAATGACCTGAAGCGGCGGACTTCTCGTAGAACCCGTAATCTTCACTTCGCCCATAAGCCAGCATGAAGAACGGGAAAACGGGTTCGTTTTCGTCAATGTAAATGCGATCTTGCAGAACCCCGCCAATTACTTTCCCGTCATTATCATCCCGGGCATCCTTGAATATATCTCCAACGATATTATCTTTGTGGACGGTGATAATCCCGCCATCAATTCGCTTTAGAACTCGGAAATTCTTTTGTATATCTTCAAAGACCGATCTATGACAAAGACAATGCCCCATTCCGGCACTATCCACCGGGATTATTTCGCCACGCGTATATTCGGTAATAACCGAATAATCCCCATTTGGTAATCTTGTATAAAGTAATGGTTCGGCATCCTTATTGCGTTTTACATAAACCCCGGTAATAAGGGTTTTTCTAGTGGCGATCATGCGACTTACCGCCCCCTTCACCATGGGGTTATCATCATCCAACCAGAACAAATATTCGCTTTTTGTTTTCAGGAAATCATCGACGATATGATTACGGGCAACGTCAGTCATCATTCCGCCCACGCCAATTATCTTTTCAATTTCAACACCTTCGTTGTGAAGGTTCGCGGCAAAACCGACCAACGGTTGCCACCAATCCGACGGTTGGTTGCCGTAAGTCGGTATTCCAAGACTTATTTTTATCATCGGGTTATTCTTTCACAAGAACAGCGCCGGAATTTTCGCACCGATTGAATAACCATAAGGGCAATTCCCTTACTTCGTTCAACCGCCAGTAAACACCATAACCGAGTTTGGCAAATGGTTCTCTTAATCCCCCGTCAATAAATGGAACGGCGGCGTGACACTTTATGGTTTCTTTCTTCTCTATCAATGCCTTGAAATCATCCGGCATTTTGGCCACTTTCATTACTTCTTCAATCGTTCTTTCCTGGGGTATTTCAGGGAGATCAAAGTCAGGGACTACAGGTTCTTCAATCTTTTTACCTTTAAGCATGGCATCAACCTTTCACTAAAAAAATAATGGTATGGGAAAATCCCATACCATTATTATACATGAATTGAACACGCTTATAAAGCGGAGGCGGTTGTAACAATCCAACCGTGCATCTTATCGAGGGCGGCGATGAAGGAGAACTCACCCACGACTTCGGCGGCCTGCCAGTCACCACCATAGGCGATTGCGTTCCGGGTGAATGGGTCAAAGGTGTAGAAACCCATCTTGGCGGAATTGACCATGTAGGCCTTTTTCGCAGGACAATGGCGGGAGGTCACGAGCCGGACATTCTCGTAAAACTGGGTGTTAATCCGGGTGACGGGGCGCATACCAAAGGAGGTTTCCTCTTGGGTTACTCGAATGAAACTTGAACTGTCGAGCAGGTTGCGCAGGTTATTAGCCGCTCCGGTAGGCAGGATCAAGGTATCAACAAATCCACCGTCGTCGTAGATCGCTTTGGCCAGGTTATCAACTGCCGCCTTGGTAATCGTGGTTGTGATCGATGAGGAGTTGTTGGTAACGAAAGTCTCAATTCCACCGAATGAAGAAGGAGTGGTCTTGGAGCCAACGGCACGCACGCCGTGGAAGAAAGAGCGTTCCATCAGGCGAGCCAGTTCAGGAATGGACTTATCGGCCTGATATTCAAGGTAGTCACTAACGCCGTACTGGGCGATCTTGGCCTGGGTACGAGTGACCTTTACACCCTTTTGGAAAATCTGGGTGTAGTTGTAGGGCTGTGTCATGGACTGGATTTGCCCGTATGACACATCTGCACCTTGCAATCGAGCCATACCCACGATGTAGATTGTGGAGCCTTTGGCGTGGGTTGCATTGGTTCCGCCATAAGATCGGCTGTAAACCGTGCAGAGTTCGCTTGATGTGTTCACCGCAGAAACAACCATGTATTCAGAATCAATCTGGATTACATGACCTACCTGCAATTCGCTTGCGTCGGTAACGGTGAAGGAGAGGGTCGAGGTTGTGATCGTGGTACTGTGGTTCGCAGTTGTTGAGAGCGGAGCCATAGTATCTTCAATGATCTCGATTTTGGTTCCGTTCAGGTTCAAACGAAACTTGGAACGGGCGCCGTCCATTCCCAAGAGAGCCACGACGGGGGTATCCATCGGGTCAATCAGTTGGATGGCATCACCAATGACACGTACCTGTAAAGAGGTGTCATCAAAAGTTGAAATAGGCTGGTCTAATGCGCTCATGGCATCAATCCTTTAGCGGGTTCTGCCCGCTTATATTAGATTTTAAGTCCCTTCTTCCGGTATTCAGATCGTAATTGCGCTATGGCATCTACGTTCCCAACCAGGCTTTTTGCTTTTGCGTCGTATTCTGCCTTGAGATCACCTGCTGGGGCGGGGGAACCACCACGCAGGGCGGCTTCCTGTCCGGATTGAGGGTTCGGTTGTCTGACCCTTTTTGCGGCTAAATTGGTCACATCATCAAGCATCTGGACGTATCCATCAGGATTATCCACATACTTTTTTGTTAACCACAAGGCCGCCAATTCAGGGTCATTGGGTTGAATACCGAACTTTTCAAGGATAGAGTTTGCCCGTTGCATAGCCACATCGCGGGACATGCCATTATCCGACGGTGCGGGAGCAGATTTATTCAACCCGGCGGCTATCCGTTCATCAATGTAATCCCGTGTCTTGAAATCACGTTCAATTTCAGGGGGGATAACGACGCCAGCGTTTCGTAATTCTGCCAACGCTTCCTTTATTGCGCTTTCGCCTCTTTCAAGTTTGGAGAACCGTTTGTCCTTGGTACTCTGTAAAGATCGTTCTACCGCTTCCTCGATAACAGGCTTAAGCACACTCGAAAGTGTTGCTATCTGTTCGGGCGAAAAGGTAGATGTTGGGCTATCACTCCCCTTTGAAAATTCGGGTGTTGGCACACCTGTTTCCGAAGGTTCGTTGCTCACCTTGCCGTTTTGCTCTTCACTCATTGTAAGGTACTCCTTTCACGTTATATTATACACGAAAATATGTTCTACTGCCCAAGACTTTGACCAAGCAATCTTAATAATTCGTGTCCATCTAATTTACGACCATAATAAAGACCAAAGTTACGGGCAATCTGGTCTAAATTGGAAAGGGCGGCGGAAGACAACGCGCCATTATTCAACCAGTAATCTTTTACCAAGAACTGTACGTTTTCCGATAATCCAAAGGCCTGTACCGCTTCCGGCCAAGTAAAGGGTTGTGGAGGCGTAGCCGCTTTCAGTAAATCTTGGCGGTTCTTCCCAATGGCCGAGAAGTCGGGACGCAACTCATTTTCTGGTACATCCGGCATCATTCCATAAACCCGCATGATCGCCCGGTCAATCTCCGCTTCCATCTGTTGTTTGTAATCTGTGTAAGCGGACATATCCGGGTTGGCCTTCAAGTATCGGGCGGCGGCCTTTGTATCCACGCTTTTCATGTCGGAGTAAATCTTCCACTTGGCGCTTGCTTCCGGGTATCTCTCTGCAAGTTTCTGATATTTCAAACTCGTATAGTAACTTTCGATTGTGTCCATGCCGCCATAGTATTTATACAAAAGCGGGTTGTTCATTGTCAGGGTGGTTTTGCGATCTAACATTACCCGAATATTCGGGTGACTGTCAATATAATCGCTTCGATTATCCGACAGGTAATAATCATCCAGCATACTTTGATAATTGGAGCCAAACTCTTTTGCCAGTTGCTCATCACGGGCAACCCGGGCGGCCTTGGCGGCGTTCCACTCCATCTTCGTTGCATAATCGGGCATCTTCAAAAGAGCGCCAATATCCACAATCCCGTCCATGAAGCGGCCTTTATCCGACGGGGTAAATCCTTCAAATGTTCCCTTGCCCTCGTAAAAGCGGTTCAGCATATCGGTATTAATTCCGGCGGCTTCCAGTAAATCTGTTTGCTGACCGGGAGCCATTCGCCCAAGGACTGTATAAGCATACGAGGGGTCTCTAGTTTCCCCATCCTTGCGGGATAACAAAATAGTGTCCATCCACGGGTATTTACTTCCAACCGCGGCCATTCCATCTGCAAACTCTTGGGGGGACATATTCGGTCTATTCTGCATCAACTGGAAATATTCGGTATAGAAATTATCAATCTGAATATCGTTGTTACTTCGAGCCTTGAAACCAGTACCAAGGAAGAAGGAAGCAAGGTTACTTCCAAACCGTTCTGTCTGGGCGTTCTGGACGGCTTGCATCCAATACTCACCCGTTTTTGATTGGGCAACGTCCATACCCATTTCGGGGGTTATTTGACCACTATCCACCATTCCGCCCAAAGCACGCCCAACTTTACGTCTTTCATAAGCATCCAACCCGTCTGAAAATATCTGAACAAACGGGTCAAACTCGTTGTATCTTACAATGGGTTCGGTGCCAGTTAATTTGTTGTATTCAAACAGGTTACTTTTTATCATGGAAGTTTGGGGGAATAACCGACCAAACCAACGACTTGCGGCCTCATTTTCGCCCTGTTTATAAAGAGCGGCGCCCACCACCCAAGAGAAGGGCGTAAACGTACTTGGCCCGAATTTGCTCAAATCATCCACCGCCCGGGCGTACCAAGTAACCCGTTTATTCGTATCGTTGAAATCCAACCCCGTCATACCGTTGAGCGGGTTCAAAGTCGCTTCAAGATTTAAGTAATAAGGGTTATCTTTATCAACACCCGGAAGATCGTTTTGAGATAAATTGTACTTAAAATATTCCGGCATACCCGCATGAGCCTGCTCCAATGCACGGCGGTACTTTGCGTACCCGGCAATTATTTCAGGATTTTGCGCAAGTCTTACAGCCCATTTCTTATAAGAACGCGTGTACCAGTAGGAATAAGGGTAAATATAAGACAGGGCTAGATCGGCATACGTCTTATCCGAATAAGCGTGCAAGGCAAAGTCACGGGTATTAATTGCGATCTTGTTTGCAAACGCCCTGGCTTCAACCATGCGGGCATCCGCCACCTTGCCCCAACTCACCAACTCTTTTTCAATAGCAGGATTGGTAAATCCACCGGAAGTTTTACCCCAATTATTCTTATAAGTATTCATATCTTCTGTCAGGTCTTTTATAAAACCATCCAGGTTTTCGAGTATCGCTCCGGCGGTTGTGTGCATGACGTTTGGAGAAGTTGGAACCCGGCGGCTTCCTGCCAGCATTTCAGGAGTTAGATCAACTATCCGTCTCTCAATCGGCACATAACTCTTGCGATTGGCGATCTTGTCTATAACGTCCATAATACGATTGACCATAACTTCGTCTGCATCCGGTTTGGCGAAAGCGACTTGAGACAATCTGCCTATTCTTTCTTCAAGAATATCCAAAAAGGCACTTGCCCGATCTCCCGTAGCATTACCAATTCCAGTTAATGCCCGCTCAATATCGTTAACATCATCCATCAATTTTGTTCGATTGAAACCCGCCGCCATAACTTTTGCCCGTTCTTGAGCGGGTTCTAATATATATTGGACAAACCTTTCGACATTATCAATATCGTGTCTCGCCTCTCTAGACGCATATTGGAACCATTCGTCATAAGCGGATTTAACGCCTTTTGTTGCCGCATTTTTAACTACATCAAGTGTTTCGTTTGAAACACGCCCCAACGCTAAACCCTTCCACTTTTCAAAGAATACTCCTCCCTTATCCGACCCGGAAATCAGATCGTCAAGCGCGCCGAACATACGGCGGTAATTGGGATAAACTGTCTTTGTTGTTTTGCGAACCGCAGTACCTTTGAAATATCCCTTGCCAACATTGACTGTTTTTTCTTCGGTCTTATAATTCAAAAATGTATTCTTAAACCAGTCCGGGTAACTGGCCGGAGAACGCTTATATATTTCGTTCCCAAGATCGTCAAGTTCTACATATCTACCCGCCGGATTATAAAACTGGCTCCACTCTGCCTTCAACCGTTTCAACTCGTCAATTACCGCAGACTTCATATTTGCCGGAAGTTCTGTAATTGATTTTATTTTCAGGTTATCATCGACCATATTGTTGAAATAGTTATATACATCCAACTCGTCGGCATATCTTGTCTCGTTCAACATTTTCGTGGGAACGAAATCAGCCGACAATTCAGGAACGTGCAACCCTTCTTTCTTCATGTACGCAAGTGCGTCCGCGTGAGTGATCTCATTCGCACTCTTGTAAACGGTTGCCACCGCACCATCCACCAACTCGGCGGATTCTTTATTCATTTTGTTTACACCCGCCAAGAAGTGATTTAATCCACCTGTATATCCCTTCTCATCCAACGCAGACAACAAACCGTCAAGATTGACTTTTGTGCCTTCGGGGATATTTGTCATATTGGGACGCAAGAAACTATCGAGATTTTTCTCACCCGCCAAAGCCATTAGATCGTTGTAGGTTTGTGAAAACTTTTGTCCAGCCTCGCCACCCTTCATAAAGTCCGTGGCAATCTTTTCCGTCATTCCCGGCACTTCCATCAACAGTTTATGACCAACCTGCCGGGTTTCTTCAAGATAACCAAGATTACTTTTGGTATAAAAAGCAGAAGTAGAATCTCTTTGAAACTTCCACACATCACGTAAAAACTCACTCTTTGTAACCGCCTGTGATCTAAACGGCATACCATCCGCCAAGATGGGAACCATATCTTTTAGTTCCTCAATATCCATTTTGGGGTTGGCTTTGGCAAGATTGGCAATATCACCAATCGCACTTGTGAAGTGATTGGCCTGTGCCTTTACTGTTTGAGAGAAACTTCTACCGATCTTATCAACCGTAATCTGAAAATCATTTATTCGGGAAGCGGTAACATGGGCATCTTTGGCTACAAATTCACGGACACTAGCGAACATATCCATTTGACTTTCGCGCAATCTACCCTGAAGGTTCACAAGCGCACCAAAGTAATCTCGTTCTGCCCTTGAGAATTGCCCCTTGGACGCCTTCATGGCACCCTCGAACATCTCCCACATTCCCCGGGTTACTTGGTCATCATTTACATGGCCAGCGATAACTTCCGTACTCGCTTCGGAGGCTTTTGCCATCAGATCGCGCACCATTGTATTTACCTTGTTTTCAAAGTCCATCTTTGAAACAGCCGTTTTCCTGATATTCATGTACTCGTCATACAGGGAGATCGTGGGAGATTTTAGGAATGACGCCATACGATCAGGGATTGGGGAATATCGCCAAGATTCTATAATTCCAGCCCCCAGATCGGTACGAAAAGCATCCAACCCTTTCTTTACGTTCCCTTTATTGTCAATAATGTACCGATACAATAGGTCGGCGGTTTCTTTGGGAAGTCCGGCCTTGACTAGATTATCTGTAGCGGGCATCGCTCCACTTCGCCAAGCACGCTCCATTTCTTGTACGAAGGCGTGTTGATAAAGAGCGAGAGAAGAACCACCTTCAAAAGCCTCGCCCATCACACGCGTATCAACTTTGTTGAATAACTTTGCCAATGGACTACCGGGCTTAAACCATCCCACCTTTGCGGTTGCTTCTTCGGCGGCATGAACACCCTTCCCGGCGGCGGCCAATTGCATATCCGCCCCGTATTCAGCAAGACTATCAAAAGTCCTTCGGAACGTTTTACCCGGAGAGAATAGACCATTTTCTCCCCAGATAGAACCCATGTTCATAAGAAAACCTTTTCCGGCAACCTTCAAATTTCCATCAGCCGCAAGGTGTAATGTGTCCTGAAAGACGTTTCTCATGGCATAACCGGGGTTCAACCCCATATACACACCCGAAAAGAAACGGTTGAAGCGATCATACCCGAACCCGAACAAACCTTTGCGCAATCCATTGTTTATCTCGTTGAAGACCTTGACCGTTCCAGCCAAATCTTTGTATTTATCGTGCAGATTGATTAGTTTTTCTGATGTATCAATTCCATGTTCAACCTTCAAGTAAGCGTCTCGCATTTCATTGACAGATGGAACCATATCATCAACGACTTTTCCGGTTCTTTTCAAAACAAACTTGGTCAAATCCTCAATGTTCCCGGAGTTTTTCGCCAACAGTTCCAAAAATTCTTCGGAAGTATCGCCACCCAATATCTTGCGCAACAATACGCTAGTTTCATACCCCGCTTCGGAGAACATCATCTTGCCAAACTTCGAGTGAGCCAATGTTGTTCTAGCCGCATTTGCGATCTCTAAAGAATCGTCACCACGATTTATTAATGCAGTAACTATTTCCATCATTTCGTCAGGGTTTTCCCCGGCTTCCTTGGAGATCATGCGCAATACACCACCAGTCCGGCGGTTAATCCACCATTTCTTACCCTCTGAAACAAGAGAGAATAACCCCCGCTCATCCGCAAATCCAGAAAGTCTATCGGCGGCGGCCTTCAACACTTTCCCATCTTCGGTAAACAGTTTGGCGAAACTCTTGACGGCTTGTTGGTCGTTACTGGCCTTGCCAATTCCACGCATGGCATCATCCAGAACGGGGGTTACAGGTTTTAATATCTCATCCGCCGCATTTGCAAATCTTGTAGCCTTGGGGAGTTCGTCAATCAACCCCAGGGCTTTTGCCACGGGGCCAACATAATTCAGAGGGTCAAAGAACAATTCCCCGCCCATTTCAACCCACGGATTAGCATATTTTTCAATTATTGCATCTGGATTAACACCCGCCTCAATCTCTTTCATGGCTTCCTGGCGCAAGGTTTGATTGAATAATCCCGTGTAAACCATTTCAGACGCCAGTAAATTATTCGTAAGCGCCTCTTTATCCCTGGCGGTTAGAGTAAAGTCCTTGTCTTTGAATTTACTTGAAATAAACTTATTTATTCCACTTTGCCCGAACACACGATCAAAACCATCCGGCAATTCATTAGGTTTTTCTGAAATAGCGTAGGTATTGTTGGGGTCATTTCCAGCCTCGTTTATACCCTCACTAAATGACAAAACCCGCTTGAACATCTTTGCCCCAACACCCATTCCGAGCAACAGGGAATTTACCCCAAGAGCAACACCCTTTTGAATAGTCAGACTTGGAACACTTACATCAAATTTCCATTCGGGCAGGAACGGAAGTTTTATACTATCCCCGGTCTTTGTCTTTGATGCGGTTCCCTCGGCAATCGTATTCTTGGTTTCAATAAAACTGGTCAAAAGATCATTGACATTAAACTCGGCGTCCTTATCTCCGGGTTTTACCCCAACAGAAGCGGAAAGAAGATCGCCCGTTGTATCTATGTTTTTTTCTGTTTTCTCACCAAATCTAAAACCTTCCAGCGATTTATAAACCTCGCTACCAAAAATCTTATTGACTATATTTTGTGCGCTTTCAGCCGCCTTGTTGTGCATATCTTCTTGACTGTAATTTGGGTCTTTTTCCAGACCGTCATTATACAGATCGGGGTTGAAGAAACCCGCAAATAATTTCTTTATCTGACCAAGTAATCCCGGCCCATAATACGCCTCGCCCTTGGGTGTGAAACCAAGAGCCATATAAGGCAATCCCTTTGGTATTTCAGGAGCGGTCTGTTGTGGAGATTGACTACGGACACCCGCCAACATATCCTGCCCAGCAACAGGAGCAGAGTTTTGGGTTGGTTGTGCCTGTGGTTGTGGGGTTGCAGTTTTTCTAAACTGCGCCAGCAGATCAACACCTTTGGGAGTTGGAGTTGGGGGAATTGTATTTGCCACGATTAACCTCCGGCGGCACGAAACGCCATAGCAATTTCAAAAGCAGTTTTGTTTTGGCTTCCACCCCCGCCGCCACCCCCACCCCCACCGCCACCACCAAAACCATACTGCGTATTAGTCAAATAATCCGGCATGTAGTCCAACCAGTTTCTTGACCACAAACTTGTTTGATAAATATAATCTTCCGCGGGTGCTTCAACGCCCAATCCCGGAAATTCTCCGCTCGCCGTTCCACTTTGAACATATTTACCGCTCGAATTGTCATAGTACAAACCAAGATTATTCATGGTCAATTCAAGATCGGCCGGGGCAACTTCATTGGCGCCCGTAATAACCTTTATCAATTTCACGGCATCATAATCATAAATGCCATTAAAGTATCGTGGACGCACATTATTTAGCATATCCACCACACCAGTTACCCCGCCCCAATCACCATATTCGGCAGATGATGTTGGTATTTGTTGCTCGCCAATAAATAAGGTTTGATTGGCAATAGGCCTACCCTGTATTTTCGCTTCTTGCGCATTTTGGGGAGGTACGATCAACCCGTTCTTGTCTCTCGAATAACCGTTGGCAATCGGGGTTAGATCAGTCTTTTGGGTAGGGGTTACGGGTTTATTTGTAGCCAAAGCCGCTACTTGATTAAGGTCGGGAATTTTTTTACTCAATTGTCCGACAGGTTTTATCATATTTTTTAAAGGGGTAACAGGTGCCATCAATCCAGACGAAACCTTTGTGTCGTAACTCATTCCCCTTGCTTCACGCGCCCTATCTCTTTCTGCTTGACGGGGCATAAAACCATTTCCAGAAGTCATTGAACCTTGAGATAACATTCCAGAACCCGCCCCAAGAGGGCCGGTTGCTTCCGGGGCATTAGAAGGTGTGCTACTCCAAGTAGGTGAGATCGCAACATCCATGGTCGGGGTACTACCCCCGATAAAGGATTGAGCCGCAGACTTATTCGCTTCACGCATAGCGTCCGTGAAGTTCGAACCATTAGCCCCCGCCTTTAATTGAGTGGATGTGGCCATACCAACCTTGGCCGCCAACAGGTCAGGCACGAATGGATTTTTAGACTTTTCCGGGATTACCAGTACATCACCCGGCTTAAGGTCGAGGTTGCCCCCGTTGGCCGCCGCCAATTCCGCGAACATCCTCTGATCGCCGTAAAGTTTCCCTGCTATTGACGCGTAACTCTCGCCCTTCTGCACCACGTAGGTTTCCGCCATTTTCCACCTCACCCATAAACTTTTGCATAAACTTATCCAATTCAGTCTTGACCGTCAATTCAGCCATGGCACCCGCTTCGGATAACATCTTTCTAGTAAGAGCCATTAGACACCTGCCTCACCCGTTTGGGATTGTCCTGTAACCGCTTCCTGTGACAATTGCCCGGGAGCCATCATTGAAGGCGAACCCATCCCAGCCGCCGGGTTCATTCCACCCGTGTTTTCAGTCATAGACCCGGAGTTCAATTCATTCTGTGGGGGTTGCTGACTTTGCTGTGGTTGGGCTTGCGCTTGCATGGACTGACTTGCCTGCATTTGAGCCAGTTGCGCTTGCATTTGCATTTCCATCTCTTTTGCCTTGAGCATGAGTTGAGCGGCACCCGTGATCTTGGTTGTCTCGCCTTCGGTAACTGCAAGAGTAAATCGTTCCTGCAACCATGCCTGAATATCAACATTCAGGTCATCAATTCCGGCGGTTTCAAGAGCATCATCCCAGGAGATCGGGAATTTGTCATGCAACAATATGGCTTCATTCAACCTTTGTTGCCTGTCTGTCGGGTTGTTTGGACGTAAACGGGCAGTAATCAGAACGTCATTGGGGTCTATGTCGATAAACCCGTCACCCTGCCCAAGTCTAACTTCGGCACCCGCCCTCATGTTCATTTTTTCTTCGTACCCCTTGCGGTTTCTCAATCTATAACCCGTCAAAGGTATTTCAGAGAAGCGCACCCACTCCAATTGATTGTAGAAAACATTTTCCAATGCGGCGTTTCCGGCGGATTGATGGCTTGCCAAACTGGAAATAGCGGCTTGCATGATCGCATTGAAAGTCGCATACGGGGCGCTTCCGGCCACTTCTTCGGCGGCCTGTAATGCCCGTGTTGCTAATTGTTGAGTTATGCGAGCCTCCCCCGTTCTTATCTGTTGTTCAAGGTTGGGGTCGGTCATGGCTGGGGGCATATTTTCAAGTTTCTCGCCGATCAAGGCGGTTGCCTGTCCGCCCGGATTACTGTAATCAATCGGAATACCCTTACCGTCATAAGAGTACGCCACAGTCCTGGCACTTGCCGCCGTTGCAACAAGTAAGGCATACTGTAAACTTTCCTTGATGTTCTGGTTTTCCCATGAGCGTGAATCAACAATGGGCTTAAGCATGGGCTTTCTGCTTTCTTGATATATCCACGGGATAAAAGAAAGACCATGCGGTTTTCGTTTTATTTCAACAGAATTACCCTGTCCACCTGTAAGATCAAGGTTTTTATCCCCGGTCATGGACGCCCACTTTACGCGGTCAGTCTCATCCGTGTAATCGAAATAAGTCAGGTAATAGGTTTCCAGTTTTTCGTTGTTTACCTTGTCACCACAAACCTTATCCTTTATTTCCTGAATAGGTTTCTTGTATTCCTCGTCCCCGCCCAATTCATCAATTAGATCGGCGGCGCTCATTACTTTGGTCAATAAGACTTTCTCCATTCCATAGGGAGAAAAGCGAGCATGAACATGATCTGGTTCATGCACGAAGTAAACAAAATCTCCCTGCCTGCGGTAACGGGCTAGGCGTTTTTCTAGGGCTTCATCACCTTTCCACGCCTTGAAATCAAAGGGCAAGTATCTTACCTGAATACCAACCCCGCCATATTTCAGAATAGCGTCCACCATCAATTCCAAGGGCGGATGTTGGGCGCGCTGATTGGCCTTGCGGAAGTGGTACATAAGGGCGTCTTCCGCCCCTTCCACTACTTCTTTGGCAACTGAAGTGGGGAACCTCGGTAAAATTCGCACGGTTGGCATGATCGTGGAGAAGGTGCGCACGGCGGCATCCATCCCATCCGACGGAGCAGAATTGACAAAATCCCGCCACCATTCAAATGAGCGCAACTCATCCGGGGCTTTCCATTCGAGGGCAAGTATCTTTCTAAACTCGGAGATATACTTATCCCGGGTTTTATCATTTTCAATCATTTCCTTTGCTAGTCGGGTGTAATAAGTGATCGATTTTGGCATGGCTTATCTCCGGTTTCCCAAACTGTTGTATGGGTTTCGTGTCTCGTAATTTTCCACTTCGGAACGCCTCTCTAAATTCTTATTCTGCGAAGGCATTAAATACCTTTGGGATACATACAGCATCCAGTAAGCACTATCCAGAGCGTCGTCATGTCCTGTTTTAGTCCTTTTTCCATCCCATGAAATCCACTCGTCATAAAAAATATCAAGGAATGGGGTACGAACATCCGACATCCACGCACGACTTGATGAAAACATGGGCGCCATGCCCTCTTGAAAACGGACGCCTTTACTCTGTGTAGGGGTTCCCTTAAGAGGGCATGGTATCACATTCAAACTTGTGTGCATAAGAAGATCGGCATAAAACTTTTCACCAGAACCGTACTTTTCTATCCCCGCCGCCTGAAACGTCGGGAATTGTGACGCCAATGCAAGCATTTTTTCAGTTGTCTTACCATACTCTATTATATCGTGATAACCGTCAAATAATACGACGCCGCCGGAAGGAATAACCCGTCCAAAGGCCACGGAGAAGTAATCTCTATGCCGATCATCAGACAATTTGTCAATCGTTGAAGCATAGTCCACCCCAAAATAAACCGGGGCGGAGGTATCCATTTTTTCATAAGGGTATTTGTGTATCCATTCTTTCTTCAAATTCAAACCTTTCAATAATTCCAAGTCGCATAAGTACATTCGGGCGAACTGTACCGGGCTTGAATCTTCCATTTCCAAAACTCTTTCAACTGGCCACGCCTTTTTCCACGCCAAGGTAACGGGTTTCCCATGGAACATATCTTCCCCGGCTTCGTCATATCTCAAAATGGGCGTCTTTACGTGCTTAAATTTATTCGTGTTCAACAGGGCGTGGTAAGCATCGTTATCATCCCAGAACGTACACGCTCCCGCAAGAGTAGGGTGTCCTTCCGGTCTATTCCAGGTAGGGACAATATCGCTTTCAATCGTTCTGACAACGCTCATCATTTCACGTTCAGAACGAGTATTTTTATCATCATGCAGATCATCAAAGTACCAACCATTAGAAGGGTGTTTACCTATTTGCTGACCGGACGAAATACCTGCACAAATAATTGACGGTTCTCCCAGGTGATCGCTTGTGCATATCTGTATCCACTCACCGTATCTTCTAGGATACTCCGGGCTTTCCGCATCCCCCGTAACTCTCAAGTCCTTAATATAATAACCGTTGCTTGACCACCCTCTTTGTTTATCGGGAACCACGTAAGGAAATACCATCTTCCATCCGGGGTTTTGTTCAATCGTATCTGCCAAAAACTTTCCACTTTCAGCCGCCGCATCGTCATTGATACGGGCAAATGTACTGGAACCCTTGGGATTATGTCCGGTTATAAAAGCAACCCAGGCTAACAAAGTAGTGGACTTTGTTGCACCCCGGAAACACTCCAACATAACCCCCGTCTTATTCTCATAGGCGTAGATCAATTCAGGTATCCACTCGTTTATTGCATACGGGGGCGGTTCCTTGCGGTACATACACCAATAAAAATCCTGAAACGCCATAGCATTGAAGTAATTGCGGGCATACATGGAGCGCGTATATAATTCAAAGGCTTGTTTCTTTTCAGGGGTATCGAATGTTTCAAGTGCTTTTTTTAATAATTCAGGGGGTACTTGTTTATTTTCCATTGATTTTATTATACATGATAAAAATATGACATTTATCACTACCAACCACTAAAATTATCTGTAATAATAGAGTATCGAAAGGAGCCTTTATGCCAGCATCCGAAGTTTATGCGCCGGGTTGGGAGTTACGGGAAGAACGGGATATTTTCTTCCGTCGGGCTACCTACGACTTCCGGCAAAGAACGTGGAAAGTAATTCATTCCCCAGACCCGGATTACAAGAAAGGAGCCAGTTTCACCCATGTTGAAGTTACAATCGGATTATCAGGTGTAGCATTAAGAACGGGTTGCGCGTGGCCTAATGGAATGGTATTTGAAATTAGACAACGCAAACTTCGGGTAGTCCATCCAGCCCGAAAAGAGAGGTCATGCACCTTGGTTGATGTTGATACAGGCCGGACTTTCCCCATAACAGGAAAATTGGAAAATTACTTATGAAAAAACTACTTATCGATATTTCATACTGGAACCAAGAATTGACCTCAAGTAATTGGGAGATCATCGGTAACAAGGTGGACGGCGTAATCATCCGTTTTGGGTACAGCGCATCCCGGGATAGTTGGGCGCTCACTTATGTAAATTTGTGCAAGAAATACGGCCTTCCTTATGCCGGGTACTGGTATGTTTACACAGACCGCAACATGGCACAGCAGGTAGCCGCAATTAAGGCGGCGGTAGATGAGTTGAAACCATGTGCTATTTTCCTCGACTACGAGGACACTTCTTCTGCCATGACCAAATCCGCCCAAGCCACTTATTACAAGTTATTGCGTGAAAAAGTTGGAGCGGAATTACCGATCATCACCAAGGGCGTTTATTCCGGCGATTGGTACATCAATATGTTTGGCGGATTACTGGATTGGGTGAAGGCGAGTAATTATTGGGAAGCGGCCTATATGACCTGGTACGAGGCCGCGTGGTGGTTGAAATACAAATTGACATGGGGTATCTTCGATGTCGATAAACTCCACGAAGTCGCTGAATACGTCGGGATACACAACGGGATTATGCGTCAGATCGAAAGTAAAATTCCGATAATCGGTATGCCACTCAACCTCGATTGGAACATCATGCAAGATACCGTGTTCGACAAGATATTCACCAATGGCAGTACCGTTCCATATATCCCCCCGCCTTACATCCCATTTGTTGTAAACACCGTACTTGGCGTGAATGTTCGGAGTACACCTCCGAAAAATGGTGTGATGGGCAACAAGATCGGCGCCCTGCCTTACAAAACCGTAGTCAATATTCAGACCGCAAACATGACTATGGGTTGGGGGCAGATCATAGGCGGTACTTATTCTCAAGGCTGGGTTTTCCTGGCCAACATGAAGTCATTAAGTTAAGGAGCAGAAATGAACGAATTGTTACACGATCTTTATTTTGCACGCCTGAAGTTTCAGGAATTGAAACTCAAGGAAAAGGAATTGAAAGCAAAGTTTGAAAATTCCGTTGAATTTTGCGACATCATGCGCCAGGAAGTCGAAGAAACCGGACACATCAATTCGATTGAAAAACAGATCGAACAGGCCGGAATGGACAAGTATCTCGTCGATGCAGTAAAGACCAACCCGGGTTATGTCGTCAAGGAAACCAAAAAGGTTGTTCTAAAGAACGTGGAATATTTACGCGAATGGTGCATCCACAATTTCCGCCCTGCACTCAAACTTGACGAAAAAATGGTAAATGACGCCGCCAAGACAGGTGCCATTCCGCAGGATTACTTCGAGTTATTCAATATCCCCCAACTGCAAATATCCTCTAATCTTTCTGAATTTTCGGGCGAAAAACAAGAATAGTCCTGCCACCCCTGATACATCTTTCTTTATCCATTTTTCCCGCATCCACCAATTCTTTCAAGATTGCGTAGGTGCGGGAAAATTTTTTATTCAAATCCTTGCAAACCATATCAACGGTTTTCCACCCCTGATTTATATATTCCTCGTAATCCTTGGTTCCGTGTTCTTTGATTACTTCATCCCAAAACGCATCATCCATTTACAAAATCTCCTTTGAGCGAATATCAATCGTTTTCTTCATGGGGATTACTTTCAACAATTCCCCGTCGTGTATCTCAAACACTATTATCCCGTGCGTTATCCGGGAAGGCGATCTCTGTTGTTTCCTTGCGTAATTATTTATAAACGTCATGGATGGAGATAGAACAATAGTGCTTGTAAACTGTTTTCCGCACCACTCCATGTTCACCTGCTCCCGGATATAAGTGTGGTAATGCGCTCTCAAAACCAACTTGGGGGGTTCCTTGCCGTCCTGTAATTCAGTAAGCATAAGACTACGCAAATAGTATCGTGCCTCGTTACCATCTAGCCATTTTCTAGAACCGGGGGGAGGGCCGTGATGAGAAACGTCAATTGTCATACCGTCTTCCATGGTAATTAATTCGTGATCTGCAACTCTCGACGTAATATGCGGGTACCCGGCTTTCATAAACTCGGCCATGAGTATTTCCGAAGAACCAAAACCGAATGTATGCGCGCCAGTACCCTTGATAAAGCGCATGTCACTCAATCCGGCTAATCCAGTCCAAGGTTCAATGCAGTATTTGGCTATTATTATCTGGTCAGCCATGCGGTTGCTCACCAACTCGTCGTCGTGTTTATCCCCGGTAGTCATATCCCCGTTTATTAACAAGACCACCCGCCTTTTGTCGGCTAAAAGGCGGGTTTGCTCAATCCATCCGTCATAACATTCCCACAAATAATCTTGTATCTTTGTCATGGGAGGGTTATAGTCGTCTAACCAATTTCCCTCCTCATCTGTGTGATCTAAAACTGTTTCCGGGTTCATTAATCCGTATTTGTGTCCAGCGTGTATATCAGAAACATCCACTATAAAGGTACTTTCGCTCAATGTAAGCCTCCGTGTACTCGTATTACCTATTATACGGTAGTTTTTTAGTCCAACTCATCCTGTTTGGCTACATACATGGGAGGACACCCCTGTTTTATAACTTTCAATCTCTCCGGAACGATCAAATTTTCTTTCATCATAATCCCAACATAAAAATACACCGGAAAAGTGCCAGTCATAAGCACATACCAATCCGGCCAAACACCCCTTTCTTTTCCTTTACAACGCAAGTCTCCGTTACGATCTTCCTGATACTTAATATCAATCGTTTTCCCGTGCAATTTAACGTCGTAAGGCTTAATTTCCTCGCAATTTAGATCGGGATAAGCATTTGCCTCCTTACAGAACGCCAATTCAGCCCCGAAACTGACTATGTTCGTTTTCAATGGGTCTTTGCCGCTATACAATTTGGGGTCTAGCCCCAGCCAGTTATCAAAACGCAGGCGTTCTTTTCCGATCATTTGACAAATTTCTTGTTCAACCCCATTTAGAACGATTGGCATACCTTTAATTATCATTTATCCGCCTTCCAGAGTAAAATTGTGTTTTCGATCATCCTTGGCCAAAACCAATTGACGACACGGCTATCCCACTCGTTGCACCACTTCCGCCGATCCAGGAACCAATCCATACCTAACATTTTATTCCGCCTCCAACTCGTAAAGTAGTGTCATTTGTCACCCGTAGATATTACTTTATGCAGTTAATATCAGACAATTTTTGTGATACATTCTATATATGTCCTTGGATATACCTGTCCAACATGAAAGGATTGTGAGAGATGGGCAACGACAAAATTATTCTGCGATTTTCCCGAAATAATGTTTTTGAATTTACCGAAGGATTAATGCAAATAGAGTGCGAATTATTGCACGAACCCGATGATGTCGGTGATTGGTTTCGTTTCAAATATGGAGATATTGAATTTAAGATGAACCCTCTCTCTGACGCATTGGTCGGATATTACGTTATTGACGAGCCGGAATGAAAGGATCGTGAGATGGATGCGAAGGAACTGCAAGAAGTATTGAAGTTGCACAAAAAATGGGTGGAAGATAATACTAAAGGCAAGCGAGCCAACTTGGACGGAGCCAACTTGTACGGAGCCAACTTGAGCGGAGCCAACTTGTACGGAGCCTACTTGAGCGGAGCCTACTTGAGCGGAGCCAACTTGAGCGGAGCCAACTTGTACGGAGCCGACTTGAGCGGAGCCTACTTGAGCGGAGCCAACTTGAGCGGAGCCTACTTGAGCGGAGCCAACTTGAGCGGAGCCAACTTGTACGGAGCCGACTTGAGCGGAGCCTACTTGAGCGGAGCCTACTTGGACGGAGCCAAAGGAATAATCTCATTTGGCCCAATCGGAGAACTTGGTCGTATCGGTTATGCCAACATCATAGACGGAAAACCCCGCGTCTACCTCGGTTGTTTTGCAGGGACGCTCAAAGAAGCGTGCGATGCGATCCGCAAGAAATACGGGAAGAAATCCACCTATGAGGCGTTGGTCAAAGCCGCGTGTGCCGAACTGATGCACAACCATGCTGATACTGACGGCGAAATCAGCACAAAGGAGGTGTAGGGATGAAATATTATTCTAAAGTAATAAAAATAAAAAGATTGTTTGTTCATTTGGTTTTGGACTATGGTTTTAGTGCTTTTTGTTTGTTCGAGTTGCGCTTGTTAGATCGTTCTAATGGAGTTTGGAAATTGATAAAAATAAAGATTGCATATTTATCTATTTCAATTATATGGGATTAGGAGGCACAGGGATGAAAGAGCGACCTATATTATTCTCTGGTGAAATGGTACGCGCTATTCTTGAAGGACGTAAAACACAGACCAGGCGGGTTTTGAAATCACAGCCACGTGGAAATTACAAACCAACAGGATTTATTGACAAAGGTTGTGACTATGAGTTTCACGATGCGGAACATGAAGCAAAATACTGGCATTGTCCTTATGGTAAGCCAGGTGATCGGTTGTGGATACGGGAATCATGGGCCAATATTCCAGAAACATATCCCGGAAACTTACACCTCAAGGCAGACGCAACTAAAGACGACTTGCTTTGGTTTACAGAAATGGGTTGGAAGTGGAAACCATCCATCCATATGCCACGTTGGGCGAGCCGGATCACGTTGGAGATCGTCAATATCAGGGTGGAGAGATTACAGGACATAAGTGAGGAAGATGCAAAAGCAGAGGGCGCAATACCTGTTGGTTGGATAAAACACGAGGAACATTTGCCTCACTATGTTAAGTCCTTTATCAAACTTTGGAACTCAATCAACGCCAAACGAGGCTATGGTTGGGACACAAATCCCTGGGTGTGGGTGATCGAGTTCAAGAAGGCGGTGTAGGGATGACGCAACCTTACCATAAAAACAAGTTTTGGATTTTGTTATCTAATGATGTGTACAGAGAAGAAGATATTCTAAAGTTTCCTAAAAGATTTTTTAGTATATCAGATGCAAAAAAGCAAGCCATAATTTTTTCGGATTTATATCATTGTGATTGCTGGATTTGCGAGGCAATAATGGTTGTAACTGTATCTACTGAATTGGTAGACATACCCTCTAAAAGCGAAAAGGAGGCGTAGGGATGAGTGAACTCGATGAAATGCTTAAATACCATAGGCAGAACTGTAGTTACGAGAGTTGGATAGTCAATTCTTGTAATTGCCCATTGGACGCCGCCCGTGCCGAACTCGCAGAGTTGCGAGCGGAGCGGGATAGACTACTGGACGCATGGGCGAAGGACGAGACTATCACCGCAGATGGTTCGCTACGCCCAACTATTGCGGCAACAATAAAGCGCGCCGAAGATGCAGAGACGGAGCGGGATGCGCTCAAAGCGGAGGTGAGGAAATACAAAGGGTTTTATGATGCTCACTTCCCGCCAACAGATCAACCAATACCTCCGAGCGAATTAACTGTTTCGGAGTAACATCCGCAGTACGGGTGCGGATTTGTACGGGATAAATCATATAGTGAAAGGATGATGAAATGGAAGAAATAACCGGAATATTGCAACAACTTATCGACATGGTTAAATCGACAGCCCCCGTTTTATGGGCAATATACGTGAAACAAGCGTATGTGGTGGGTTTTCAATACACACTTTCCGCGATTACCTTGCTTGCAGTTGGAGGATATTTTTATATCTGTTCAAAAAAATCAGATTTAGATGACGAAGATAAAACTTTCTTCGGTTTTCTCTGTGCTTCGTGCATACTTATCTGTGTAATTCTTATAGCGATTTCTCTTGGTCGTTTTATCAATCCAGAATATTACGCCATAAAAATGTTGATAGATGGATTGAGATAGATGATACGGGAGTGCTGGCGGCGTGTTTGGTCGGGGAATTGCTAACCTGCGATATTCATGGCGAGTTCGATTCTCGCCACTCCCATTAGGCTGTGGGTTTGGGCAACGCGAAGTGACTACGCACCGCCAGCGAGCCTGCCGTTATGACACACCCCTGGTCAGGGTTGGGCTAGTCGTTCCGTGTGCTTCATAAGCGACACCCGTAAAACCGCAGGTCACAACTGAAATTGTCGAGAGCGTAAAAGGCGTATTTATATCCCATTGTCGCAAGACGGAAAAGGCAAACGAACCGAGGCTTGCATGAAGGTGCAATTGGGTACGAATAAACGGGTGCAATTCCCTACCTCGACAACAGAAGTCCATACCAGAAGCCTCTCAACGATGCTCAAATGTCTGGTAGGCTAGGTGGCGACCTAGCGGGGGACGCCCCGCGAAACGCAACTTTCAGCAAACGGTGAAACGTCACCTACCGATGAAAAGTGACGGTATGCGAAAGTAATTGAATATGATTACTAACGATATACAAAAAACACTGTACTTATCGGAATTAACAGGTAATTCTATACAAGCGAAAGGACGACGAAATGAGGAAATTTATCGAGTTTGAACATCACGGAAATATAGTTTGGGCAGACGAAAAACTAGCCGGGAAACATCGAGAAATGTGTTTATGTTATTCCTGTGTGCGGTTTCGTCCAGGAGAAAAAGGAAATTGCCATATCGCCCAACGGCTATTCAATCTCTGTGTGGAAGAAAAACTTACCACGCCAGTTTTTGAATGTCCAGATTTTTACGTATCGCCCCCAAGTGAGTGACAAACTAACTTGTGTATCACATTTCGCCAAAAGTGTCACACAAAGTTATTAGTGTCTCACAGGTGAGACACAAAAGTAAACAGATAATAACAAATGGAGATCGTATGACAGACACTAACCCCAGGGTGACCATTACCATAACGGACGAGGACGGGCTGGAAACCACTGTATCGCAGGACTACATCGAAATCCAAATCGATTTAGTAATTGATACATTCCGAATTATATTGCTCTCGTTAGGATATTCAGAAAAACATATCAATGAGTACATTCCGAGAGACGCATGACCGCATCGAAACGGGACAAGGATATTACAGATTTGGTTTCTTACGATCTCCCCGACGGAGATTGTCTGCCAGTAAATAAATGCGCTTACGGACACGCCTATGAATCTTGGGACTTTATCCTTATGGCAGATCGTGAAACCCCCACCACCTGCAAATATTGCGGGAGAAGTATGTACTTCAAACTATCAATTTGTATTATGGAGATCGCATGAAACTAAAATCCCTCATCCTGATTGCTCTGTTCCTGGCCGCCCACTCTACCATGTACTGCCGCTACCGTTGGACTGGCTCCCAACACATCCGCATCTGCCGTATGATCGAACCCCCCATCTTCCACCACCCCTAGTTATCAATTCCGATAACTTACTGCAACCAGAAAGGAGCAAATATGAATGTCGTAATCAATAGGGCACTCGGCGGGTTGGCTTTATCCAGAAAAGCGGTAAAGAGATATTCTGAATTGTCCAATATACCCATATATGCGTTTACGTGGGAAGTCATAGACAACGCAGGTAATCTGAAACCCGCAGAAAAAGACGACGATAGCGAATACCTCTCTTACTCAACCGACCCAAAATGCACTGACCGCAATTATTGGGATAAAGAAGAACTAGACAGGGACGACCCAATATTAGTCCAAGTAGTAAACGAGTTGGGAAAAAGCGCAGGCCAACCCGACTCGGATTTGGTCGTTATCAGTATCCCAGACGATGTTGATTACTACGTCGAGGATTGCGAAAACCACGAAGTAATACGCGAAAAATCTAGAGAATGGAATTAGATTTTGGAAACCATAGGTAAAATTTTTACGCACACCACCAAATATCACATAAAGAGATAGAAAGGATTAAGAAGGGGGAAATGGGAAACTGGGGGTGAAATTTTCCAACACCAGACCAACCAATACCATAAACACCGAAAAAGGATTGTAAAAAAATGAGCAATAACCCATACGTGCGATCAAACTACGAAAGAATCAAGGACGATAATTATCAGACAATCGACGAAAGATGTATTAAAGCCCTAATTTATAAATATCCAATAACTACCATTTCCCCAATAATAGATGTTTGCGCTCCAAATGGGTCAAGTATTGTAGACTCTTTGCTAAAACAGGGATTTAAGTCTTTTGGCGTGTCAGATGCTTTTATGGACGGAATAGAGGCCGATTGGATCATTACTAACCCGCCCTATAAGCGCAATATGGTAGATAAAATCATTGAAAGACAAATAAGACGTATCGAACAAAAAGAAGTATTCTCCCTCGCGGTCTTACTCCGCACTAGTTTCGACCACGCAATTACCAGACAACACCTATTCAATAACAGATACTACGCCGGCCAATTCAAATTACTATTCCGCCCGTATTGGTCTGAAGAAAGAAAAGCATCACCAATACACAACTACGTTTGGCATATTTGGTCTTATTTCACAAACCCCACCCAAAGACCTTATGTTATATATCTTTACCCTCCAAAAAGTGAATAATAAGAATCAATAATGGAAATTTTGGAAGATGGGGGTGAAATTTTCCCGCGAGGGTACCCACGGAAGAACAAACGAACAGAGAAAGGAAGGATGGGGGTGGGTCGCTTTTTCTGCTGGAACCTGTCATTGTGGGGCAATTTGGCGCACCATGCACAAGCCTGGCACAGATCAGGCACACAGCACGCACAGCGCACCATGCCAGCCAGCACGCACCCAACACATGACAGGCATAGATGCCGGAACCCTTACAGGAACCCGGCATCTATGCCTGTATTATGCTTTTGATAACTACACATAACACAAGCATTACTCTATAGATCGCTTCACTTCAACCAGTAGGAGCCTGATACTCTCTATATCCGCACCTTGCAGATCGTCAGGCAGGCCACCAGACGCACTCTCCAACAGTCCACCGCCTACATTCCCCACTGGCACAACCCCGGATACTTGCCCAACCACTCGCAAAGCCTCAGACATTCCCCCTAATTTGTCACTATCCAGGATAACACCAGCCACATGACCCACCAAAGCACCCCATGCGCCCCCGAAACCACGACCCCCGGGTATATGGGTGATCGTTTCTCTAGCCGCTACAGCCGCCTCTACTCCCCGCCTGGCTGCTTGCCGCGCTAACTCGACCCGCCTCGCTTGCATTTTACGGGCATGGTCAGGCGTTTTTATGACATTATTGGGTGATGTTCCTGTAAGAAATCTACCCCTTGCATCCCTCACAATCAGCCCGCCTGACGTATCTTGTATCATATGGACGCCATCAGGCAGAGAATCTACCTTGGCCGTAGAATCTTGACCCGTAGAAGTATTATCGTCTTTTAGATCGTCATTCTTTATTATCTCATCCATAAGACTATTATACCCAATAATAGAACATAAAACCTAATAACAGACAAAAGACAACAACCCTTATATATAGATAATACTGATCATGAACCCCATAGGGCAATCAGGGCAAAAATCACACTTTCATAATATTACATATATCATAACAAAACATGACATATATCACTATATAGGAAATCGCACCCGGAGCGATAATAGAAGCACGTATAAAACCCACACCCAACAGGAGAAACCCCATGGTCGACAACAAATACACCCGATACAGCACCAGCCCCAAACGATACACAGCGCACGGATGGATTTTACTGCCCACCCCACGCACACCCGCCAGGATAGATTTTACGCCAATCATCCAGATCGTAATTATCGCAGCCCTGGCATATCTAGCCGTATATATCGGCCTAATCTAACAGGAGAAACCATGAAAACCAACCGATACCACTTCAGCGCCCACGACATCAGCGAATTGCACGAAGCACTCGACAGACCAGATCACACCGAAGAAGAAAACAACCAAGACGTTATTATGACCATGATTGAAACCGCACGCGACAGATGCCGCACTTATTACATGCCCGCCACATGGAAAGCCCGCATGAACAACGACGGAACCGGAACCGTGATTTTATTCCACTATTAGGAACCCCCCAAGATCGATTAATCTAATCACAATAGGAGAAATAAAAACATGAACGCGGAGATTTTAGAAAAGATCAACGAACAAGTATTGAGCCTAATGTCAAAGCATGGTAAAGACTGGGTTAAACCATGGGCGAATCACATGCCACAGAACGCCATAACCAAGAGAGAATATCACGGAATTAACACTTTCATACTTGCCCTATCCAACCCTTGCCCCCAATGGGCAACATACAACGCATGGAAAACCGCAGGAGCGCAGGTCAGAGCAGGTGAAACGTCCACTAAAATTTTATTTTGGAAATTCCTAAAGAAAGACAACCCCCAAGACCCCAAGCACCCCGACACCATCCCATTATTGAAAACCTATAGCGTATTTAATGCATCCCAGGTCGATAATTGGACACCCCCAGCCGCAAGTAATCAGATCATAGAGCCGGATGAAAAGATTAATCAGATGATAAAAGACCATCAGATCAAGATTAACTATGGAGCCGGAAAAGCATACTACAGCCCCAGCACGGACGAAATCACCCTACCCAACCCCGGAGATTTTATCAGCCCGTCAGACTTCGAGAGTACAAGACTTCATGAGATAGCACATTGGACAGGCCACACATCCCGATTAAACCGATTAGATGAATCGCCCTTTGGTTCCGAGAATTACGCATTGGAAGAATTAACCGCAGAACTTGCCGCAGTTTATTTGTCTATGCACTACGGAACCACCCCAACCCCAAACGAAAATGCCGCGGCATATCTTAACAATTGGAAAGAAAGAATCAAAGACAACAAATGGACATTTTACCAAACCGCCAAAAAAGCATCCCAAGCATATGAATATCTAACCCGCCAAGATCAGGAAACCGAAGAAATCACCCAATAACCCCAGGAGAAAATATCATGTATAAATGTTGGAAAGCACAGATAACAGAAAATGTACCACACGGCAAAAGCATACCCGTTAATTTCTCCAGCCGAGCATACGACACAATATTAGATTGGCGCATTTTACCAGGATGGCTACAATTCGATATTGACCTTATTGATTGGACAGAACCAGATAAATCTTTACCCGTAATAACTCCGAACCAATCAGGTTATAACAAACTACGCAATCTAATTCCCGGACTTGTAAAAGTAAACGTATAACCCCCCCATATCGAAATCACGCAGCCCCACCGCGTGATATACCAGCCCCGGCCCCCTGGTACTGATGAGATAGGCCACACAAGGAGAACACGCCCCAAACTATGCCAAAAATCGCAATAAATGACCTATTCTAGACACTTTAGACAGAAAACCGTATAAAACTACCAACCCGGGCAGAAACGCCCATATTATGACCTATAATTAAAAGGAGATAAAAAACATGAAAGACACAACCCGCAGATTAAGATTACAAAGCAAAACGCACATTATAGAATTTGCAGACGATAAACCCGGAATGATACTGGCTAAAGATTGGAGAAAAACCCACCAGAATTATAAAGGTTCCCGCATTAGAGCCGGATTACAAATGAACCCAGAATTAATACCAATTGGGAAAGAAATAGAAAGACCTACGGAATAGCAACAAATCCAGCGGGTAATCATACACCAGGAGCCGCACCCATGGACACCACCCACAGCCCACCCAAAACCAGATCAAGACCCTGGCCACGCGTGCCACTTGCACGCCCCAGCCCAGCACGAAACCGCACGCCATCAGGCGAAACCGCCGGAAACCATGGGCGGACGGCTTCAATTCTCTTTACACGTCCGCCGAGAGCGCCATCCCACGAAAGCACGCGCCAAACCAAAACCGCCGAGAGCAACCCGGCGGCTTTTAACTTCTCTATACAAGTCCGCCGAAAGGGGGCAACTACTCCGACGGGGGCAACAACTTAATTTTCAAACTCAAACCTGACAACCAGTTTTCCATGTGTTCTTTACCGTACCGGACACATTGAGTTTTCCAGAACTTCACCTTGAATTTTTTTGAATCAAGATCGCCGCTTGAGTGACACTTCCGGCAGACGCACATAAAGTTTTCTTTACAGTCCAACTCCGGGTGTCCTTCCATCCGGTGAATAATCCCATGGTGAAGATCAGTCCACTTGTAATTGTGGCACCACTCACACAACTTGCCGCGCTCATTGAGTAATTCTTGTTGTATCATATTTCGTAAAATTGAGGCTTGACCGTAAATTTTATTTCAGCCTGTATCGGCAGACCCCGGAACCGCCAATCCAATAAGATCGCCAGGGCAGAGTAAAAATCTTCACCGAAATTCAGGGTAACATCAATCGAGAAATCCGCCCGCGTGGCCGCAGATCGAACCGTCGCAGGGGCAATAATGTCTATGACGTTATTTTCAGACATTATTTATTAACTTTCTTGAGCAGGTGAGCCAGCCCGTTCTGTGTCAAAACTTCTTCGAGATAAAGGACACGCTTTTTTAATTCCGTGTTTTCATTTTCCCAACGCAGGTTTTCCTTTTCAAGGGCTTGAATTTTACACTTCAGTAAAGCAATATCCTTATCCCGCATGACCAAACAGGCCGTCAATTGCTCATCCCGCTTGGCTAATTCTTTTTCCAAAGTATCAATCCTTTTATTGAGCGGGGCGACCAACGAGTTAGCGGCTTCCGTCAGGGTTTTAGCCGTACTTGCGGAATTTACAGACTTATTGGCAAAATATCCGATCAGAGCAGAGATACCACCACCCCCAAATCCAGCCAGTATTAATGCCAGTATGCTATTATCCATGATGTTTGCTCCAATTTACTGACATCAATAAAACTGTTATCAACCCATGGATACGCATACCCGCCGACCACCCCGCGATAACCGGGGAGATCATCGGGAAACCATCCATTAGCCAAACCGCATAAAATACGGCTTCGTGCAGAACCCAAAACAAGGCGAGCGCATGACTGGAACGCCGCCTTGACTTTTTATAAGTGACCGATAAAATTATTAGTGTGATAATTGCGAGTACAAATGTGAGCATCGAAGACGGTTCATGTGCCATATCTCACCTCAACTATTGGCGGGGCATCAAACGACGCCCCGCCTTTTATCAACCGACTGAATCTTTTGAATATGATTTTGAGATCAAGGGAACATTCCCAGATACATATAATTTGTGGAACAATCCCGGTAACCCAACTGTCAAAGCAATCCCAAGGAAGTACAGTAATACGTCCGCAACATCCTTGAGCGTGGCATCCAGATTGGGAATATTTATTTGCGGGGCGAATAACTTTAGCACCGCAAATACCGTAAATCCGATCAGGGAGAGAATGGCCGACCAAGCCGGGGCTTGACCGTCCTTTACCACGCCAAATATCTTTAGGATATTGACGAGTGCCGCCACCAAAGCGGCAAATCCAGCAAGTAACTCAAATTGTGTTATCAATTCCATGGAACGTACTCCTTTCAATAATTATTATACAACATATAAAATACCCCGCCTGTACGAGGGACAGGCGGGGCATCCTAAAGCGCCGGAGTGTAGGAGGCACCCAGGCGAATTAAGTAACTCTAGTGGTTCCCAGACCATCAAACCAGATCAAGGCCTGTAGAACCCGCCCAGCGTCTTTATCACCCGTCAAGTATAACACGGCGAAATAAAGGCGGACTAAACCGAAGAAATCAGGAACCCCGGACACATGGGCGACCTCGCCCAACGTATCCCCACCGTGGTTCACCACATAATTACTAATCCGCTCACGCACATACTTTTGATTGATTTTCATGTTTCAAATATAACCAATTACCAATTCCAAGACAATAACCAAATGTAACCAATCGGACATGACAAACGACACTACGAAACCCGCAAAGTTGGTTGTAAGATGATTGTACCGTTTATTCCAATTACCAAGGAGATAAAATTATGGACGATCTATTAGAAGCACTCAAGGAGGCAAAATCGAAGAATAAAGAAATATTTGCAATCACGTTTGACCCAGTTCATAAAGGATATTCTTACACGGTTCAGGTAATGGGGATTAATAACAAATTTGCGATCATCAAAATCCCATCTTGTGAACAAGTGGAAATAGAACCAGAAAACTTGTTCTATTTTCACTACGCAGACCTATCGCCCGTTCTATCCCAAGAATTATCGTGGCTGGATACCATGGGCGACGCTAAACTTTGTGCCAAATGCGGCACCCAACTCTAAAGGAGTTTCCAAATGACTGACAATAAAAGTTTGATACTGTCCGAATTAAAATCGGACAACGCCTTGCTCGACTTCGGACGGGCAGTAGGCGCAAAGAACGTCGGGGCTTACATAACTTCTGTGATGATCGCCGTCCAGAATGACACCCGCCTCATGGAGTGCGTCCCCCAGAGCATACTCAATTCAGCACTTCGGGCGGCCTCGCTCCAACTTTCAGTAGATCCCGGAACCGGGGAGGCTTATCTTGTATCCTATAAGGGCAAATGCACCCTGATTGTGGGGTACAAGGGATTGATCGAACTGGCCTACCGAACCAACCAGTACCGCTTTATCAACGTGGCCAAGATTTACGAAGGTCAGGAAGTCATTGAAGAACAACGGACTGGCTACCACGAGATAAAGGGCATTCCAACCACAAAAAAGGTCATCGGTTATTTAGCCGCCTTTGGCCTCACCAACGGGTTTGAGAAAGACTTGTATATGACCGTGGATGAAATTCATGCCCACGCCAAGAAGCACAACCCCGGGGGCTATGGACTTCCAAACGGAGTTTGGAAAACCAACACCGCAGAAATGGAACGCAAGACCCCACTCCGAACCTTATTGCGCAAATGGGGCAAGTTATCCGCCGCCATATCCCAGAAACTTGACGAGATCGAACAGGACGCCAACGAAGGCGGGGAGATCGTGGAAGGCGAATTGACCGACGAGGCCACTTCAGAAACAGACGCCGAACTGCTTGAAGAAGTAAAAGAAACCATTGAAAAGCATGATGAAAAGCATGAAGAAATGGTAAACGCTCCGGCATGGAAAGACGATGGGTTGGGTGACGGCACGAAATACAATCACATGCATGTTAATATTGTGAACAGCGTCGCAGACGTACTTGGGCTTGACCCCCAGGGAGCCGCCATGCTTTTGTCAGACAGTTACAAGAAGAAAGCCATCCCGGAAAACATGACCATGGAACAGGCTAAAAAATGGGCGAAAGGATTGCCGAAATGATACTCGAAAACACTTCCATAAGACCGGGCTTTGTTTTCGATCTTGAAGACGGGAATGAGTGCGCTATCATGGTTCTACGGGTGAAAAGCAATACGACCCTGGTTTGGGTTGTGGTGCATAATGATATTACTCCTCAGAACATAAAAACCCGCATTTGGCCGGGAATTGCCTTGTGCCACCCCAACGACAAATTCAGATTGATTACTGGCATAAAAACCGCCGTCAGGAACGCCCTGCAACTGGACAACGAATATTATTTTCGCAGTAAAGATACTAGGGAATACCGCAAAATGGTTTACCGATCATTCCGAACCGCCTTGCGCGATAAAGTATTGGATTTTTAAGGAACCCATAATATGTCATACGATATTACAATCGTTCAGGGGAATGTCGGAAAAGCGCCGGAAATGCGCTATACCCCGACAGGAAAAGCAGTCACAGAGTTTTCGGTTGCAGTAAACCGGGGCTTCGGCGAAACCAAGAAAGTAGTTTGGTTCAATGTTTCAGCATGGGAAAAACTGGCCGAAACCTGTAATCAATACCTCAAAAAAGGTTCAAAAGTCCTTATTCAAGGCAACGTGGACGTTCACGCCTGGAAGCACAAAGACACCAGCGAAGTGATGAAGCAATTGCGCATGACCGCCCATGTAGTCCGGTTCCTCGACAGCAAACCAACTTCAGAAGAAACCACCGAACCGACTTTCGATGAATCATTCGGCGCCCCGCCGGAAGATATACCCTATTAGTCGTTCAGCCGCACCCGTCCGGCCACAATAGGCGGGGAGGAGTTCTACAATGGACTGGATTAGCACTCACGACCTCGCTTCACAAGCGGTTTGTTTGAAGTCTCTTTTTTTGTTTTGTATCGTGATCGCTTCCTTTTTGGTAGGGAGAAACTCAAGGGAGGATAAATGAAACTCACGGATTTTATTTCAGACGTAGGGCGTCCAATCGCTTATTTTCCCGGACTTCGTAGTATCACGGGTAGTACTACGGCCACGATCTTATTGTGCCAACTCATCTACTGGACAGGCAAAGAGAAAACCAGGGATGGGTGGATTTACAAGAACATCGCAGAATTGGTCGAAGAAACCGGAATGTCAGAAGATGAAGTTATCGCCGCCAGGAAAAAACTTGTGTCAGCCGGACTACTGGAAGAAGTTTATGCCCGCCTGGAACACCGTTTGGAAATGAGAGTAAACCTCGAAAACGTCAATGGCAAGTGGGGGGGCATACCTGAAAAACAGGTTTGGCCAAACCCGAAAAGTAGTGATGGCCAAACCTATAAAACAGGTTTGGCGAAACCCGAAAAACAGGTTTCGTTAATAAGTAATACATATACTACTACAGAGAATACTACAGAGATTACATCACTCACAGATGAACAAAAAAAATTCCTTGAAACCACCAGTATTGAGAACCAGATCGCCGCAGGGGTTGATGTAATAAAAATACCCATGACCACGGATGAAGATACCCAAAAAAGAGATATTGCGGTAATGGGAATTTGCGCAGGAACCAACATGCACCTCGAAGAATTGGCGTGGACTTTCATGCTCATCCGCAAGATTTACCCCACTAAAGCCCAGTATAAATTTTGGCGGGGAGCCTTGCAGGAAATGTACGACCAGCGAGTATCCGAAGCCGACATTGTAGAAGCCATCAAGAAACTTTCAGAAAAGAACTTCACCATATCCAGCCCCGCCAGTATATCTAAAACCGCTATTGCTTTGGCGCACCCCATGGAACGCAAAGACGACGGGGATACCATCAAAGAAGCCCTGGGAGATATGTGATGTTTGCAGACCTTTTGATAGATGTTTTAGACAAAAAACCCGAAAAGTCAAATGCAGAGATCAACAAAGACGCTACTTTGGATTGGGCAAATACATTACGGCCTTTGTGGACAGCCGCCGGGAAACCAATTGACAAAGAGCAATATTCAGCCTATTTAAAGGCTTTAAACGACGTTCCCATAGGTTTACTCGAACAAGCCGTGAAACGTATCTTAAATGCCCATATTTACGCCAATATTGCCACGATAGGGGAGATCAGGCGGGAAGTTAATTCAATCCTGAACGAAACCCAAACTTATTCGATTGAAGAATGGATAGAACAGGGTTGGAACAAATGTTTTTATAGGGCATAATATGAATAATTGGCGAGCAACTTCCCAAAAGATAATTTACAAGATCATCAAGGATAATCCCGGATTATCCAAAAGTGAGTACGAAAAATTAATTTTTTCCGCCTACCCATTCGGAGAGCGGAAACATTGGCCATACAAAGAGTGGCTAAAGGTAAAGAACGAATTATTACATATCCACTTTCACATTGAGAAAATAGTTATAGAACAAGACAAGTTATTTTAAGGAGCAGTGTTATGGCACCCACAATTTATACCGTTTGCCCTGATTGTAAACACACACAGGAATTTACCTTACTTGGTTTTATCGGGAACCTTTGGGTTTATATTTGCAAATGCGGCAAGAAGATCGGCTACCCGGACTACCAATGAACGCAGATAAATCGCAATTATTCATGTACTACTGGAAAATGATAATTCCAGAATTTGCGTCCATGGAAGAACCTAAACCAGAATATGTTTTTTACTCATGTAGAAAATGGCGGTTTGATTGGGCGTGGCCGGATTATAAAATAGCCGTTGAGATCGAAGGCAACGCTTGGAATGTAAAAGGAGGGGGGCGTCACATGCAGGATAAAGACCTTGAAAAATACAATGCCGCCGCCTGGCTTGGTTGGAGAATATTCAGGTTTTCCCCGGCCATGCTTATAAAAAACCCGTCAAAATATCTAACCTATTTGTGGGAAACTCTTTGCGAGGCGAAACATGCCGATAGTGATATATCCTTTCAATAACGCCGATCATCACGTAAATTGGGTTGGTAGAAATTGCGCAAATTGCGTCATCCAGAAATGCGATATTGCCAACTCAATAAAAATGGTCTATTGGGCAGGACAAAAAACAGTCCCATACGAGATCGCAAATCGCATGGGAAAGTTTGAAAACCTGCATGCACACACTTGGGAATGTCCGGAAAAGCAATCCGAACCATCCCAAACTTTACTTATTCGATAGATAACGGCACCTCATCATCCGGCAGAGACATATCAGAATCTTCCAATAGAACAAATGGCCTATCCACCGTCAAGAACATTATCCCGGCTTGAGCGGTTGGATTGAATATATCCGGCCAGTAGTTTGTTGGCCAGTATCTTTTAGGGTAATACTGACCAACTCCCAAAAATCCATCTAACATCAATCACCGTCCAGAGTAACCGAAGTTCTATCACCGTCCGCGTTGACTGTAGAAGAAATGCGGTTCTTGGCATCTGCCACATCCCTGAAGGCAATCGTTGTGGTTCCACCCCCGGACGCCTTACCAGTAAGAACAGCCAGCATCAAGCGCATGATCTTGCGCAGAGTTAGAGTGCCTTCAATAACCTCGTCGTGGACGGCATCCGCTACGGCGGCGGCAGTTGGAGCAGTTACAGCAGAGATCGCGGCTTCCAGTAAACTCTCGTCTGCCGGGTCGGTTGGCAGGTTGTCTGTCTTGGCTTTTATGGCATCCACCAGACCATCTATAACCGCCAACGGGGTAAGAACATCGTCTTTGGCTTTATCGTAAGCGGCGGTCAATGTCATAGCATCCCCCGTAGAAGCAGGAACGGCAGGAATATTATCTGTCTTGGCTTTTATGTCATCTATAAGACCATCCAGAGTAGTTCCCGTGTCCACTAAAATTGCGGCGGTATCGGCTTTGATTGCAGGCAGGTCAGTATTTACCATAGCGTTAACATGTACGTGTATGTCGCTTGCGTCATTGGCGGCACTTGAAGAAGATGTCAAAATATCGCCAACATAATGACCGAACGAACCAGCCCCAACATGATCCGCATACGCCTCATCCCAAATAGCATCCGCATTATCGGCGGCAGTTGGGGCTTCTTTATCAGCCTCGAACCACCTGACAGTTGTATCCACCGTTGTGGTATCGGTTGCCAATCCTAACAGGTAGACCTTGACCACATCTGTATTTCGCACATTGATCATTCCAGACTGTCCGGAGATTGCCGTTACGCCACCATCAACAATGGCGATTGTTTTTGGAGATATGACATAGGCAGAACCACTACCCGCTATCCGCAACGTAACATAATAGGTATAACTACCGCCTCCTGCTATCTGATCGGCGAAAAATTGCGCAAATATCGACCTGTCGCCATCTGCCGTATAACTCCCGATTTCGAGAGCCGTTGATATATTTTGGTCGGTCAGGTTATCTGTCTCAATGTGTATCGTCATAATCTCACCTCATTACGGCAGTTTAATATCAATAGAGGGTATATCT
>Ga0172375_10001013_pt1 | contig 45424 bp, 28 predicted proteins | sample LakKiv1m_FD_114537 | JGI IMG/M metagenome (GOLD analysis project Ga0172375, IMG submission 114537) | Freshwater microbial communities from Kabuno Bay, South-Kivu, Congo - kab_092012_11.1m | ecosystem: Environmental > Aquatic > Freshwater > Lake | place: Democratic Republic of the Congo... | reverse complement strand
TTCCTGACCGGGTAGTTACTGACCTACACCCATTAATGATGCCCTCTATAGTGAGAGCAGACCAAAAATACAGAAGCTCTGATTGGTTATGGGCGGTCTCTCGGTCGCCATTCCTAACGCGGTAGAAATCTACGGATATAAATTCAAGGAAACTCCGGGCAAGGTTATAGATGAAAGCGTAGCTATGGTGACCTGAAAGCTTATCCGGAACCGGGGCGAAATGTCTCTGCATAGGCCTCTGCATTGTGAAGATAGTAGGAAAGCTTACCAAGTATTGCCTATGGCCTGGCGATAGCGGAATGCGGGGCGGATTGCGCTTGAAAACCGGAAACGCTTGAACATTACCTTAAACCCAACCGGAACGGGGAATCAACACAACAAAAATATCCCTTAGAAATATATATCGATTTCTACCATTTTGGCGGAAGACGTAAAATCCTCACCTTCAGATGCAAGTTTGAAGATCACTTAAAAATATCTTGCATATATAAGTTTTTAGAAATAGGTTGAAACACACGTATTTTACCCATACGCAGAAAACTAAATATATAAAAACCATATTTTAAGGGGTTTGATAATCGTGGATAAATCCGAACTGTTCCTCCTTGTAATGTTGGATTTGTTCTGGTCATCATAATTTTGGAGACACATGGAAGCCTAATGGTGCATAAACGGGGAGAAGATTGACCTTTACGACATTGGAGTGAGAATACAATGAATCGAATAGTTCGTATTTTCGTCTGCTTTTTTATCTTGTTGCTGACTATACCGGTTTTTGCTGCTGATCCGGTGCCTATGCGCCTAATATCAGACCAGACTGCACGTGTTGCGCCGAGTGATGAGGCTCCGGTCTGTGCCAAACTAGCCAAAGACAGCACCTTTTCTGTCGGCTTTGTGGCTGAGAGTTGGTATGGCATCTCATCTCCTGAAACGCACGGGAAACTCTGCTGGCTGCCAGCAAAAAGCATGGAGCAGGTAAGAACCCGAAGCGCAGTGCTGGCTGTTCCTATTTTAATTGAAGCCGGCCGCGCAGTGGTAACTTTCCTGCGCGACTTGTTTACTGGCGACATGTTTAAGAAAAAAGCCAGTATTAAGATTGATCCAGGTACGATGGTCTCCATTCTGGAGGAAGCCGCCGACAAGGTGAAGATTCGTACCGATGGTGGTCAAGAAGGTTGGATAGCGAGAGAAGCATTGTCAAAGATCAAAGAATTCAGCACTACACCAAAGACGGATCAGGGGGCTTGGGAAGGTCACCAGATAGTGCAAACCAGTGGCAATCTTATGGTTGAAGTTTGGGTTCTGAAAGCCGATGGAAGCTCAGTGCAGAATCGCACTGAATTAAGACTCGGTGACGAATACGAAATTCACGCACGTTGTTCTAAAGATTGTTATTTGCGTATAACCTGCGAAACCCCGGCAGCAGGAGCGGTCTGTCAGTATGGCCCGAACCATTTGCCTGGTTTCACTGTCAGTCCGCGCATTCCGGCTGGTCAGGACGCTTGGCCATATATAGTGCCGCAGGGTGTCCGTTATCATGTTTCGGAACCAGTGATGAATGAGGACATACTGCGCATTGAAGCGATTTCCGCTGAGTATGGTACCCCTTTCTACTATGTAGCCGGGACCGACAAGGGCGAGGGCTGCGCCAGCGCCAGTATTGTAAAAGCCAAAAATGAAGATGGTGTTCAGCAGGGTTGCGCCACACGTGGTGGTGGTTTTTCCAGGCAGGGCTGTGGTTATCGCGGCGGCGGATTCTCTGTTTCACAAGAAGGACAAACCAACCCTATACCGGAGGTTGTAAGTCTATTTATAATTAAAACAGTTCATTAGTATGTTTCGGACAAAATGTGGAGGGGTATATTATGATTGGTCGTCGTCATTTAACTATAGTATTAATTAGTTTGGTTTTAATGGTTTCGCACGATATATACGCTCGGGATTTCGCAATTTCGGAAGAATTCACCGATGACCCCACCCGTAACGACATTGAGATTCACTGGAAGATGCTTGGTGGTGGGACTAATTGGCAGGATGATCTAAGCAGTCTCCAGTCGAGATTGAGAATGTTGGAAGCCGTGAAAAATGACGAAAGCATCGATGCTGTCATTGTCACTGCACAAATTGCGAACTTACTCACGCAAAAGGGTCAATATGTAGAAGCGATTCCCTATTTTGAGAAGTCAATGCCGGCCTTGGACCGCGACTTCAGTCCATTTCATAAAACGAATTATTATACGGCGCTGCATTATCTCTTTTGTCTGGAAAACTTTCTCGCAGGCAATAAAGGATCGAATTCAGCATACGAAGCCAAGCTCATTATGATAAAAGAGCGCCTCGGCAAAGTGAATATAGCATTCAATCAGGAAATGCAAATCGTCGAATATCTATACGGGCCCGAAAGCCCAGAAACAATTTGTATTTATCAAGATTTTGCAAAATTCTTAGAAGCTGCCAATGCTTTCGGCGATGCTCGCTTACTTCTTGAAAAGTCACTTGAAATTGAAGAAAAGCTGTATGGAGAGAATAGCCCTCAGATGGCAGATACTTTAATGCAACTAATCTGGGTTTCGGCGAAGTCAGGTGATAAATCATCCGTAGAAAATTTCCAACAGCGTTACGAAGCGCTTCCAGAAGAAGATGATAGTAGTATCAAAAAAACAGAATTCGGTGAAAGACCATTAAAACAAAGAAGAGAAAAAGAATCTTTTGCTCCGAATCGATCTTCTATAGAAATGAAACTTAATCGTCTTGGGAAGGATTCGCCGGACGCCATTGCACTCTTGAGACAACTAGCACATATTGATTTGTCCTCAGGGCAAATCCTTGCAGCTAAAGAGCGAATTGAAGAGGTTCTTAGTATCGAAGAAAAGACCTTTGGATCTGATAGTCCAGGACTCAACCCCACACTTTTCCTCCTTGCAAATATCCATGTGCAAATGGGGCGTCCAGCGGATGCACGCCCGCTATATGAACGTGCTATCCATATAAGCGAAGAAAAAGTAGGTATAAACAGCAAGGAAACGGCGGATAGTTACGAGCGTATGGGACAATTTTTAGATCGTGTAGGAGATGCATTAGGCGCTATAGAAATATATAAAAAAGCGTTGGAAATTCGTTCTAAACTAGGAAACGATAAGGTGGATGTAATCTCCACCAACGACGCCATAGCTCTGCTTGAAGAAGAAACAGGGGATCTCGCAGCTGCACAGAAAAGGCTTGAAGAAATTGTCAACACAACGAATGAAAGCAATTATTATCCAGTGGCACTGAACAATATAGCATTGTTCCACATACGTCACGAACAATATCAGAAAGCTAAAGAATATCTGGCAAAAGCAAAGAATATTGTCGAAGAGTCTGGACAGTTGCCAATTTCAGCATTCGGATTATCTGCTAACCTTGGATTGGCCTACCAGGGCTTGGGTAAATACTTGGAAGCTCGGTCATTCTTTGAGAATGCTCTCAAATCCGCCCGGAAATATTATGGAGCGGCTGCACCAGAGACTGCACTTCATCTCAATAATCTGGCCCTGCAATACCACTATAAAGGAGAAAACAAGGAGATTGCCTTGGCTCTATCGAACCAAGCTGTGGCACTCCTGGATTTAGCTTATGGAAATTATCATTCAGATGTTGCAAACGCATTGTCCATTCTGGCGGCAATACAGACTGGACAAGGAAAACACAATCAAGCCCGTGCTTCTCTTATTCGCGCAGAAAATATTGCTGATAAACACCTCGTAGAGGCTTCGCCCGCGCTCACTTGGAAACAGAAACTACTTATTCTTGATATATATCGTCCTTATGTGGATGATTTGTTCTCCGTTAAAAACTTTCGTAAAAAGACTTTTGCCGAAGCAATATGGCGATGGAAGGGCCGTACATCAGAGTTGATTACTGCAGAGCGGGCAAGAGTTTTAGCGGTCGGCGACCCTTTGGTCGCAAAAAAATATGATGCCTTAGCTGCCAAGCGACAACAGCTATCTAATCTAACATTTGAGAGTTCCGATCCTGGTTATTATATGTCTCATCAAAATGTAATTAATCAACTGGAAGCAGAAATCGCTGCCCTCGAAGTTGAGCTTTCCCAGCAGAGCCGGGCCTTATCGAGTATTCTGACAACCAACAGTGCAAAGGTCGCGGATGTGCAACGTCAAATTCCTGAAGATGCCGCATTGCTGGAATATTTCCGCTTCACACACAAAACATACAATCCCAAACAATTTAATTATGATACGGAAGACCATTATCTTGTACTGATCCTGACAAAGGAAAGATATCGCTTTGCTGATTTGGGATCTGCAGTGAAAATCGACGAGAGTGTAGCCGGTTTTCGTAAGGTGGTAGCAGATGTCGGTAATCTGGAACAAGTCATCGTGGTCGGCAAGCAGCTTAAAGCTCTTTTGATCGACCCGGCGCTTAATCTTTTAGCTGAACGTCCTCGGTCTATTATTATTGCCCCGGATGCCGTTTTACATACGGTGCCTTTTGCCACATTACCAGGTGACAGAGACGGTAGTTTCCTTATCGAGGATTACACAATCTCATACACATCCAGCGGAAAGGACTTGGTGCGCTGGATGCATTCCACTGGAAATAAAAATTCTGGTCTTCTAGCGATAGGAAATCCCGATTACAAGTCATCAGTAGCACACCAAGATGGAAAAACGAGGGATATAGGATCATCTGCGTGTATGGCGCGAAACTGGCTGCGAAATCCGGCCCCATTGCCGGGCACGGAAATTGAGGCCAAAGCGGTTGTTTCAAGTTATAGAGGTTCCGGCAAAACTAAACTTTTCCTTCACAAAGATGCGAGCGAATATTCCGTCAAAAGTTCAATGGAGCAGTATGCATTTGTTCATGTAGCCACACATGGATTTTTCCTGTCTGATGCTTGCGGTTCCGCATCGGGAGGGAATACCTCTCGCGGCGGTGGAATTAAACTTTCAATTAATCCTGCTGCAGTTGAAGAACGCACATCAAAACGCCTTGAAAATCCTTTGTTGTTATCGGGTCTTCTTCTTGCCGGAGCAGATACAGGGAATCCTACTGGAGGCGAGGATGGCATATTGACTGCGTTGGAAGTGACAAACATGGATCTATCCAGAACAAAACTCATAACGCTGTCTGCTTGCGAAACAGGGCTTGGTGAATTGAAAAGTGGAGAGGGGGTAATGGGATTACGCTCTGCTTTCGTAATCGCAGAGGCGAATGGATTGGTATTAAGTCTCTGGAAAGTACCCGATATCGAGACTCAATTACTTATGAATGGGTTTTATGAAGATCTGTTCAGTAAGAAAAACATTGATCCCGCCAGAGCTTTGCAAAAAGCAATGATCACCGCAATAAAGAGTTCAGATATTATGCGATCGCATCCCAACGCATGGGGAGCATTCACTTATACCGGACCGGTGCTTTCATCTGGACAAAAAATGTTCAATTTATCAGATTGGGAACCAAAACGGGCAGATGTTCCTTTCGATTCCGAAGACGATTGGTTGTCTTACCCCTCCTTCAACAACCAAACAGACAACCCTAATATTATTAATCAGGAATATAAGGGGGACGAACGGCAGTTTTTGATCGCAAGAGTTTGTTCCAAAGGAGACTGCGATAACGTAAAGGAAAAAAAATACATAAATACGCTTACCGATATCAAGGCGGGAGATCGAATCCGTTTTCAAATATATTACCTGAATGGCGGAAGTAAAGATGAAACGAAGGATGGCGCCAACAACGTACGAATTGGAATAGACCTTGGAAGCAATAATAAATCTGCAGATGGTTATTCCAGTATTTCTGGTTTTATCACTGCAGATAATACCGAGTATCGAACGGACATATCCGATCCGAAAACACGGCTCACTGACAAAGGTCAACCAATTCGTTCGATAACAGATGATATTGCAATTCATCTTGGATCTAAAAACAAACTCATTTCGGACAATGGCAGTTTTTACATTTGGACAAAAGTCAAATCGGATAAACCTGAAATTATAAATGTTTCTATGCCGATTGATATTACATACGAAAACACGAATAAAGACAGCAAGCCAGTCACGCTGCATCTATCTCCCCATATATCCGGAAATAAAATGTGGGTGGAATTTGATAAGATTCCAGCTGGTTTCGGGTTTAGCGGATTCGTTTACATTGATGCTATTGTGAAATAATTTCATATTTACAATATCCGCCTGCCCACTTATTGGGATTGATAAAGTGTCTCCAGAAGAGAAGGCTGGCATATGGATATAATGGGAACATAATGAACTTAAAAAATCCGTACCTAAAAAAACAAAGATTGTTAAAAATCATCAAGGCGGTTTCAGCAAATCAATGCAAGTATGAAAAACTCATGCTGGGGACTATTCAAGATCGGCAATACCGTTAATGACCTTTGGCTTTAATAGTGCATAGAGATTCCAATAAAGGGTAGTAGTGTGCTTGAAGCGATTATTTCTGATTATAACAGATAAACACAGGAGGAGAAACGGAATGTCATATTTACTTAAAGCAGCTACAATAATTTTCATTAGTTTTTCGATCATAGTTTTCACAACTTCAATTGCCATATCAGAAGATGATTGGCAATCCGAAGCGAGAAAAACATTTTTTCAGGTGTGCTCGTCGGATGTCCCGCATTCTCCTACTGCTTGTTGTCAACTGGGCGGTTTATGGGAAAGAGGCGATGGCGGACCCAAGGATCTCGTTAAGGCTAGAGGATATTATAAGAAAGCTTGCGATGGCGGCACCGAGTCGTGCTGTATAGAACTTGGTCGTCTTTTACTTAAGGGCGAGGGAGGCCCCCAGGACGCTAATAAAGGAGAAGAACTTCTTTCAACTTACTGTGTAAAAGGTATAGATACCAGCAGCACTTGCATTAATTATGCCTTCAATCTTCATTCGGGTGAAAGTGGAGTAAAGCAGGACTATTTGAAATCAAAGGCTGTAGCTGAGGTTGTATGTGAACATGGATTGTTTTATTCCGACCGCGGTTGCGAACTTGTAGGAAAAGCCTACATCAACGGTTGGGGTGTTGAGAAAGACATTGTTAAGGCTCAAATATTTCTTGCAAAAGCATGTGAAAAAGAAAATGCGGAAATCTGTTTTATGTTGGGGTTGGAGTATATGGGAATTTTCGGTGCTGAGTATACTGTAGATATTGAAAAAGCGAAACGATATGTATTGAAGGGATGCGAACTGGAAAACGATGAAGCTTGCAAATTCGCACAGGATAAAGGATGGAAATAATTTCACCAATTCGGAATTATTGAAACACTTAAATGAAAGGAATGACCGATGAATAGAAAAGAAAAACAATCCCTATGGCTGATTCTCGCAATTCTTGTGTTTTCCTTAACTTGCTACAGTTGCAGCACCTCCACACACCAGCCCGAACCGCAAGACAACATTCCACCCGCACAGCAAGACAATATCCCGCCCGCACCGGATCCGGCACCCAAATCTCAAATAATTGAAGGAACACAATGGATTGGAACGGATTCGGATGGAGGCAATTGGTCATATAAGTTTCAACCAGAAGGAATTCTCTGCTACAAAGAACCTGGAATGGAATTACCTGGGCAATATGTTTTTGGAGCAGATGCAGAAGGTTATTTGTGCAACGGAGTGTGGGAGCAAAGCGGAAAATCTCTCTCCATGAATGTAAATAATGGTGCTGCAATATTCAATGCGGATATTAATGACGAAGGTAAATACATGAAAGGAGACGGATTTAGTAACTTCTCAGGTCAAAAATGGACGTGGACTGCATCTTTGAGAAATGATAGCGGTAACTGATTATATATGTGAGTTGAATATTTTAAATGTTCTGAATTCAGTTCCACCTGTTGTGTGGACCGTTTGAAAAGTTAGAATCCGGGTTGAGAATATGCTGGCTTCTGAAAAGTGGACAAGGAGCTTGGGTGGAAGTAGGCTTTGGGCGAGTGTCCCCAGAAGACGGGAAACAGAGCTTTAAAAGGAGGATTTAACCACCATTCTAAAATTGCTCTATGATCGAATGTCTCGGTAAGGATCTTTCTTCTTCCTCCGGATACGTCCATCATATTTGACATCTTTTGACAAAGTTGTCTGTACATAGGAAGAAAACGACCGTTTTCAGCGGTGTTCGGAAGGGTTGGGAGATTTAACGGTCGGATTATTATGTGTGGATACCGGGATTATCATGGGAAATCTGAATGCGAACCAATTATTCCGTGCGATATGCGTGCGATAAGCCGGAGGATGGGAATAGGGCAGGGCGGTACGAGACGGAAGTAGTCGGAAGTTATTAAAGTCAATGATTACGGATAGATAACTTATAACATATCGGAAACACTGTTCTTTTAATTTCCGCGGTGAACGGGTTCGAATCCCTCCTCCTCCGCCAGTATATCTTAATAAATCCCGACGCTTGTAAACTTCGACAATTCTCCGTAGGACCGGCGGACGATGTCGATGCAAAATCCGTTCGCTGGCGAACGACGTACTTTCGCATTTTTTCGAGATGGAAATCTGGCTTTTACGGAAAGGTTAAGTTAGTTATTGAAGCGGATCAATAGGTTGTTCCTCAAGGTTGTGGGTTACGGAAGGCCATGCAGTGTCCGTCGTCAGCTAAAATGGGAGACGATGAAAGACACGAAAAAGGCTTAATAAATACTTTCAATTCTACAATACGGAGCGCTGTCATCCAGGGTCTTGACGAACACACGCCGGATGACGTAAATTTCAATCACGGAGTAGACTCATACGCCGCCTGATACACCTGAGAAAGGCCGATCACAGGTCTACAACATGCGTGCCAGTTCACACCTCACGCTGAAAACTTGACAGACCCTGTCTCCGGGAATAATTTAGTGTGCAAATTGGAGAGGATGAGTCTGGTGGCTCAGCTGGTCTTCAAAACCAGTAGCGGGCGCATAACACCGTCCGTGGCAGGTTCGATTCCTGCCCTCTCTGCCATGTGTTATCCAATGTTTTCAAGGTGAATATAGTGTTTCCAAGCCATTGTGAGCCAGATGGCGTAAGCCGTAGAGGTTCTTCTTCTGTCTTTGGTGATTTTTCGCGAATGATGCGGAAGAGACAAGGATTGAAAAATTGATTTTCCATGCTGCGAAGACAGCGCAACGTTAATCATTTGAATAGAGTACCCAGGAATAATGGACAAACAGAAACTTCAGCCTTTTTTGAGAAAATTACCCGGCGTGGATCAGGTGCTCTGCTGTTATACCATAAAAAAACAGATTGAGCTTAATGGTCTGGATCTGGTGACATTCGTCGTCAGGAGTGTCATTGAGAGTTCCCGTAAAACAATACTTAAAAACACTTGCCCGGTTGAAGCAGAGGAGATAGTTCGAATGACTGAAGAAGCGATAGCCCTTATCACACAGCCGCTTCTGAAAGAAGTGATAAACGCCACCGGCATTGCAATCCATACCAATCTCGGTAGAGCCCCTTTAGGCAAAAAAGTGCTTGAAGATATTGCCGGGATAGTTACCGGCTATTCAAACCTCGAATATGACTTGAATGCAATGCAGAGGGGCCGACGCGGCGATCATGTCGTTCCATTAATCACCTATCTGACAGGCGCTGAAGACGCCATAGTCGTCAACAACAACGCAGCCGGCATCATGCTGGCGCTTGCTACCTTTGCGAAAGACAAAGAGGTCATTGTTTCACGCGGAGAACTCGTCGAGATCGGCGGGTCATTCCGTGTACCGGAAATATTGGAAGCATCGGGTGCCATCATGGTTGAAGTAGGCACAACAAACAAGACACACCTTGCCGACTATGAAAAGGCCATAAACAACCGAACGGCCCTTTTAATGAAGACGCATCGCTCAAATTTCAACATTGTGGGTTTTACTGAGGAAGTATCAGTGAGTGAACTGGCTAAACTTTCGCAACAGCAGGGCATTCCGCTCTTATATGATATAGGTTCGGGGCTTATCAGAAAACCCAAAGGACTGCCGCTTGAAAGCGAGCCAGATGTTAAATCGGCCATTAACAACGGCGCTGATCTTGTAGCCTTCAGCGGCGACAAGCTGCTGGGCGGCCCTCAGGCAGGCATATTGGCAGGACGGAAAGACTATATCGCTGCGATGAAGAGTGCGCCGATGATGCGGGCGTTGCGCGTTGACAAGCTTACACTCGCAGTGCTTTCAAGTGTTGTCAGAAGTTACTTCAGCGACGAGTCGCTACGACGCGATATTCCGCTATTTGCAATGCTCGAACAGTCAGAGGAACAGCTTAAGAAGAAAGCCGAAACCCTTCTGCTAACTTTACAGGCTCATAACGTGATGGCACGAGTAGTTAAGAGCGTCGGGCGCTGCGGCGGCGGAACCATGCCGGCAGTAGAGATATCAAGCTATGCAATACAGCTTCTTTCAGGTAAAAACCAGCAGAAAGAACGATCACTGTTCGCAGAAAATGTCTTCAATAAACTGCATGGACGTAAACGCCCAATAATTGCCGTCCTGAGGCAGGGCGATGTGTTGCTGGATATTCTGACTATACCTGTAGACGACTTCCCATACATTGCAGAAGAAATTTCACAGGTACTGGGAGGTGCACCATGAAACACCTAATTATGGGTACAGCGGGACATGTCGACCACGGCAAGACGGCTCTAGTCAAGGCGCTAACAAAAATAGATTGTGATACTCACAAAGAGGAGAAGCAGCGCGGGATAACGATACATCTTGGTTTTGCTCATCTTGATCTTGGAAATGGTGAGACTCTTGGCATTGTCGATGTGCCTGGTCATCGCAGCTTTATACATACTATGATGGCCGGTGCCAGCGGTATCGACTTTATGCTTCTGGTTGTAGCTGCAGACAGCGGCATCATGCCTCAGACCCGCGAGCATCTGAATATAATGCGGATACTGGGTATTAAACACGGTCTCGTTGTGCTTACAAAGGTCGATATTGCCGACACGGAAATGCGGAAGCTGGCACGCGACGATATTGAAGAACTGACGCGCGGGACTTTTCTGGAATCGGCACCGATTGTGGAGATTTCTTCCAAAACCGGTGAAGGTTTAGAAGACCTGCGCGAAGCGATTAAAACAATAACCCGCAAAATAGAGAGCCGCCCGACTGGCGGGGTCTTCCGCATGTTCATTGACCGGATATTCTCGGTCAGCGGTTTCGGGACGGTTGTCAACGGTTCGGTTATCAGCGGTAAAGTGCGTAATGGAGATACGCTCTATATTCTTCCGGGAAAGGGTGATGGTTATCGTGTTCGTCGCCTTGAGCGGCATGGCGGCGAAGTTTCTGAGGTGATAGCCGGAGATCGCGCTTCAATAAATCTCGTTGGCCTTGAAAAGTCACAGTTCCGACGCGGTATGCTGGTTTCTGATCGCGTACTGCGTGAGACTACACTGCTCGACGCCCGTCTGGAAGCCTATGAGCAGGGTTTAACACTTGGGCTCTGGTCTCAGGTGATTTTTCATGTCGGCACATACGAGCAACAGGCACGTATGCATCTGCTTGACCGTGACGTCATTAAGGCAGGTGAAACGGCACTGGTGCAGATTTATCTTCAGGAGCCCTGTGTCCTTCAGCACGGCGATCGCTTTGTCATACGGAACAGTTCTGACGAATGGACACTAGGCGGCGGTGAGGTTATCGATATTTCGCCACTTCATCATCGACGGCGCAACGAGCGCATCCTTCAGGAAGTAAGCAAACTTACCGGAGGAAAATTATCTGAGGCAATCGCAATGGAAGTGAGAAAATTTCGTCGTGCAACCACGGCAGAAGAGGTGGCCTCCAGCTTGAATTTAGCAAGTGCAAAAGTAGTCGAAAACGTTGCCAGGCACCTGCCAGACGACATCATCCGGCAAGAGGGAAAAGGAGGTGCGATACTTCTATACACAAGACAGGGCTTGGAAGACATGCGCAAGGGGATATTGAAGGCAGTAGATAACTTCCGCAGGGATAATCCTCTGGCAGTTAATGGCGCGAAGTTCGACGATATACGCTGGTCACTGAGGATAGATCGTGAGACTCCAGGCGAAGAGATGCTTCGAACGATGCTTCAAAAGCTGACAGACGAAGGAAATCTGACGGAAAAGGAACGAAGCTGGCGCTCTGCTAACGATCTGGGCGATATCGATGATGTGCTGAGCGCCCACATTGCTGCTATTGAGGACTATATCTGCACATGCGGCATGCGGGTTCCACTTATGAGCGTCATGAAAGAGATCGCTGAAAAACGGCGGATGAGCGAGAAAGTACTGAAACAGGTGCTTCTGCATCTGTTGAACATCGGCGCAGTCTATCGTCAGGAAGGCGAAGTGATCCACCGGACTATAGTCGATGCCTGTCGTGAAAAACTGATGGCATATCTCTCCAAGAATACAGAGGGTATCACTGTTGCCGGGTTCCGTGATCTGACCGGAAGCAACAGAAAATTGTCTCTGCTGCTGCTGGCGATTTTCGACAGTGAGAAACTGACCAGACGAAACGGAGATGTCAGGTTATTAGCGGAGATTTAAAGACACAGGAGATACAGGCATGACCACCAATATCATCGACGCAAGGGGCCAGGCGTGTCCAAGGCCGATTATTCTGACAAAAAAAGCTCTCAATGACTCAGCCCTCGGCGAGCGTTTCATTGTGCTTATCGACAATGAGACAGCCCGTGAGAATGTCGAACGCTTCCTGTCCGACAATGGTGTGCTTTTCAGGACAATGCAGAAGGAGAACTATTTTCAGGTAGAAGTGTCTAGAACAGGAACACCTGTTACCTCAGAAGCAGTGGATTACTGTCAGGTTGAACCGTCAGCGGGGGGTAACGGCAAACATCTTATCTGCATCAAAAGCGACCGAATGGGTATGGGTGACGATGAACTCGGTGCTATATTAATGAAGGGTTTTATCAATACGATAAAGGAAGTTGCTCCGTTACCGCAAAAGATAGTGTTCTACAATGGAGGTGTCCGTCTGGCTGTCGCCGATTCACCACTTGTTCCAGCACTTAAGGAGCTTGAATCGCTGGGAGTTGAAATCATTGTCTGCGGTACCTGCGCTGATTTTTACAAAGTCAAGGATAGGATCGCGGTAGGCAGGATATCTAACATGTATGATATCGCGACAGCACTTACTTCAGCAGCTAAGGTAATATGCCCATGAGCTCTTTTGCAGAAATTAGCCGCAATACATATTTCGACAACGCTGCAACCTCTTTTCCCAAGCCTCCAGAGGTCGCAGTTGAGATGATGCGCTATCTTAACGAGATTGGCGGTAATTATGGAAGAAGCACTCACGCCAGAACAATTGAGGTTTCTCGCACATTGGAAGATACCCGCTCCCTGCTTTCGGCACGTTTGGAAATCGGTAACCCTTCACACCTTATCTTTACACAGAACGCTACACATGCAATCAATCTGGTGTTAAAAGGATTCGTTTTTCGTAACAGAGAAGTAGTTGTTTCTGTTATGGAACACAATGCCGTTGTGCGACCGCTTCGACGACTAGCCCAAGAATGCGGATTGACTATCCGTTATTTCCCTTCTCACGCCGACGGCGCTGTTGATCTTGACCGCATTTCCGAGGTTGTATCGGAAAAGACCGATCTTGTAATAGTAAACCACCAAAGCAATGTAAACGGTATGACACAGCCAGTCGCAACGATAAAGCGGATTATCGGTGATATTCCGCTTCTGGTGGATTCGGCACAGTCGGCTGGTCATGCTGAAATAAATATGCAGAAAAGCGGTATTGATTTTCTGGCACTAACCGGTCACAAAGGACTACTGGGGCCGACCGGCACAGGGGCTCTGTATGTGAGAGATCCACAGCTCATTGAACCTCTTATTGAAGGAGGAACAGGCAGTCTCTCCGAAAGCGCTGAGATGCCGCCTTTCCTGCCAGACCGTTTCGAGGCTGGGACACCCAACATAGTGGGATTATTCGGTCTGCGAGCGGCGCTGCTGCATGCCCCGACCGAAGGATGCGGTAGAAAAGAGATCCGTCAACTTATTAAAGCGCTTAGAAAAGTAGCAGGAATAAGGGTGTTCTGCGCTGATGAAATAAATACGCAGGGTATGCTCTTTTCGCTGGTAAGTGATAATATGGACTGCGCCCTTTTCGGTCATCGTCTCTGTGAAGAATACGGCATCGAAACGCGCACAGGACTTCACTGCGCTCCTGCGGCGCATCGCCATCTGGGAACCTTCCCCGCAGGCACCGTAAGGATAGCCATTTCTCCGTATCATACTGTCGCCGATCTTGATAATCTTTTATGGTCAATCAAAAAGGTGCAGATGGGATGACACTTTTCCTTCTCCAGTCAACTCATACTGTTATCGCCGCCGATAAGATTTGTTGTGCAGCATCCCTTTACTGCAAAATCATTCCTGTTCCACGTTCTATTTCTTCACAGTGCGGGCTCGGTATCGAGGCATCAGAAGCTGACGTACCATTGATCGCTGACCTTCTGAGGAATAACGGCATCGTTTTTGCGATACATCATGACTATGTGAAATGAGACGGATATGAAAAACAAATTCGATCTTCTTACTACCGTAGAACAGGGCGGCTGCTCGGCGAAATTGCCTGCACAAATGCTGGATAAAATACTTCGCGACATGCCTTTTCAAAAACATGAATCGCTACTTGTCGGTGCCGAAACCTGTGACGACGCAGCAGTATGGAAACTGGACGAGGAAACGGCGCTTATCCACACTACAGACTTCTTTCCGCCTATCTGTTCCGATCCATATGAGTTCGGCCAGATAGCCGCAGCCAATGCGCTAAGTGACATCTTCGCCATGGGAGGCCATCCACTGACCGCCCTTAATATCGTTATGTTTCCTTCGGACAGGATAGACATTTCAGTGCTTAAGGATATCCTTTTAGGTGGAGCAGATAAGGTTGCCGAGGCTGGCGCAATACTTGCCGGTGGTCACTCAATAAATGACTATCCACCCAAGTACGGACTGGCAGTGACCGGAATAATTCATCCCGAGCGGATTTTAAAAAACTGCTCTGCACAGCCTGGTGATGTACTAATCCTCACAAAGCCTATCGGCACTGGAACCATCGTAGCGGGGCAGCGTCTTGGCATGGTCGCCGCAAATCATTATCAGGCGGCGCTTGATAACATGAAACAGCTCAACAAAGGTGCGGTTGCTGTCATGCAGGAGTACCGCATACAATGCGCGACCGATATCACCGGCTTCGGACTTATGGGCCACACACTGGAAATGGCCAATGGCAGCAATGTGACTATTGAACTGCATGTTGAGCAGGTACCGCTTCTGCCGGGTGCCTGCGATCTGATGAATATGGGATGCATTCCCGGTGCAGCTTTTAACAACATGAAACATGTAGGCCATGCTGCTGCTGTCGTAGAAAGAATTGATTATAATAAGAAAATGTTGATGTATGATGCTCAGACATCGGGTGGACTGCTAATCTGTTGTCAAAAAGACACTGTGACAGAGATCGTAGAAAAACTTAAAAAATGCGGGTATTCCCAAGTATCCATTATTGGCGAGGTATGCAAACGAAGCTCAGCTGATGAGCCATTCCTGCACCTTTTACCATAACGGTATATCTGCATTGTTGTCTGCTGGAATTAACACTATACTAAATAAAAAATGCTGAAAGTTGCTTTTCGAGCAATCAATAATTAGCTCACCATAATGTTAAATGCCTGCTTTTCATAATACAAACACCTGAAAAAACCGATCATGCAGGGAAATTCTATTTTTTAGCTATAAATATTTCTTGACCACTGTCCACAGACATCAATATTGCAATCTATCCGGCTGATATTGTTCATGATTACACATCATGTCATAATGTTGACAAAAATAGTTGCTTGTGATAGTCAATAGCGGTCAGAAAAAGAAGAAAACTTTCGCATTTAAGAATCAAACAAGTAAGATAGTAAAACTATAAATAGCTAAAACTATACTTGCTGAAGACTGAACGAAGCGATAAGGAGGTATGACAAGTGCAACTGACTATAGATGGACGTATATTGGAGGTTGCAGAAGGTCAAACGGTTCTGCAAGCTGCCAGATCGGCGGGAATTTATATACCGGCACTTTGCCATCACCCGAAAACGGGGAAGGCTGGTCGTTGTCGGGCCTGCGTAGTTGAGATTGAAGGTATGCGCGGTCTCAAAGAATCCTGCGCCACCGAAGTCCGCGATGGCATGGTTGTTCATACCGACACAACCAGAGTCAAAGAGACCCGCCGAATGGTAGTAGAATTACTCCTGGCTGACGGGAATCATAACTGCATTTCCTGTCAGGCGAACGGCATCTGTGAACTACAGGAGATGGCCTACCATGTAGGCATTGAACGTCCATCCTACCTCATCGACAGCAAACCTACGCCTCGCGATGTTTCATCCGAAGGTATCGTGCGTGAAGCCGACAAGTGCATCCAGTGCGGTCGATGTGTGGCCGCCTGCCAGCACGGTGTGGTCAATGAGGTTCTGACTTTTGCCTACCGTGGAAGCCACGCCAGGGTGGCTTGCGACAACGACCTGCCCATGGGCGAATCCTCCTGCGTTCAATGCGGTGAGTGCGTCCAGGTTTGTCCGGTTGGAGCCCTGGTGTTTAAGCAACCCATGGAAAAGAAGATCCGTCCTGCTGAAACCATTGCAACTAAAGTTACCTGTCCATACTGCGGCGTGGGTTGCCAGATTGATTTTCATACCAAAGACAATAAATATGTTTTTGCCATGGCTCACGAGGGACAGTGGGATAAGCAGCCTAATAAAGGTATGTTGTGCGTCAAAGGACGTTTCGGTCTCGACTTCGTCGATGCACCCGATCGTCTGCGCACTCCGCTGATTCGCAAGGATGGCGAGCTTGTCGAAGCAAGCTGGGATGATGCACTCAACCTTGTAGCAACCAGGCTCAAGGAGATAAAGGACAATCACGGAGCGGATTCCATAGGATTCTTCACATCCGCTAAAGTAACCAACGAGGAGAATTATGCTCTGGGCCGGTTTGCCCGAGCTGTGATAGGTACAAATAACATAGACCACTGTGCACGTCTTTGACACAGCTCCACTGTGGCCGGTCTGGCTGCAACACTCGGTTCTGGTGCAATGACAAACAGTTTGGAAGATGTCGTTAATTCAAAAGTCATCCTGGTAATCGGTTCCAATACGACGCGGAATCATCCTGTCTTTGGTGCGCTTATCAAGCAGGCTGTAAAACATCATGGCGCTAAGCTTATAGTATGCGATCCCAGAAGGATCGATCTTATCGATTTTGCAGACATCTGGCTCCAGCAGCGCAACGGGTCGGATGTGGCGCTTCTGTCTGGTATTCAGCGCATCATCCTTAATGAAGGATGGGAAGCAAAGGAATATCTCCGTGAACGCACGGAAGGCTTTGATGAGTACCGCAAATCTCTGGAATTCTATACTCCAGAGAAAGTTGAAGAATTGACAGGAGTAAAGGCGGCTGACCTTTATGCTGCGGCCAGGCTCTTTGCCAACAGCGGAGTTGGGTCTCTTTACTATTGTATGGGCATTACTCAGCACAGCCACGGCGTGGACAATGTGAAAGCCTGCGTCAACCTCCAGCTTATCACTGGAAACCTCGGCGTTGAAGGCGGAGGAGTTAACCCACTTCGCGGACAGAACAACGTGCAGGGCGCTTGCGACATGGGTGGCTTGCCGAATGTATTCACAGGTTATCAGCCTGTTAACAATCCGGCTGCGCTTGAGAAATTTTCAAAATACTGGAATGTAGCAACGCTAAGCGATAAGGTCGGCATGACGCTTACTCAGATGATCCCGGCAGCCGGAGACAAGATCCGTGCTATTTATGTTCTCGGTGAGAACCCGATGGTTTCGGATCCCAATCTGCATCACGTTGAGGAAAGTCTTAAGAAACTCGATCTGCTGGTAGTGCAGGACATATTCCTTACGGAAACAGCCAAGATGGCTGATGTCGTTCTGCCCGGAGTCTCCTTCGCCGAAAAATACGGAACTATCTCCAACACCGAACGCAGGGTGCAGCTTACCAACCAGGCTATCAAACCTACGGGGAACGTACGTCAGGACTACGAGATCATCGCCGACATAGCGGCTTGTCTCGGTCATCAGGATTTTCCGCGTACTCCTGAAGCCCTCTTCAAGGAAGTCCGTGATCTGACTCCGGCCTACGCAGGAATTACCTATGACCGCATCCGTGAAGTCGGCATCCCATGGCCGTGCCCAAATGAAGAACATCCGGGAACGCCAATCCTGCACAAAGGCAAGTTTTCCCGCGGACTGGCTCTGCTTACGGCACTGGAATACCGACCGCCAGCAGAAGAGTCTGACGCTGACTATGACCTGGTGATGAGTACAGGTCGCATCCTGGAGCATTTCCATACAGGCAGCATGACCAGACGTTCCGCCATACTGGAAAGTCTGGTCGGTTGCGGTCACGTAGAAATGCACCCGGACGACGCAGCCAAGCATGGCATTTGCGATGGCGATAAAGTGGCGGTTTTAACACGACGAGGACGTATCGAAACTAAAGCTTTATTAACGGAAAAAGTCGCCAGGGGATCAATCTTTGTGCCATTCCACTTCGCCGAAGCAGCGGCCAACCAGTTGACCAACGACGCCCTCGATCCAGTCGCGAAAATTCCGGAATTCAAAGTATGTGCGGCACGCATTGAGCGGGTATCCACATCTGGCTGTGGTTGCAGTGGCAAATGTTGAAAGGCGAGGTATAAATTATGAATGATGAATTGAAACAATCCATTGAACGGATTGCCACTAAATACCCACAGCGACGTTCTGCCCTGCTTCCGGCTTTGCATCTGGCTCAGAAACAAGGCGATGGGTTTGTTGGCGGCGACGTTTTAAGTGAAATAGCAAATATTATCGGCATACCGCTTTCCGAAGCATACGGCGTGCAGACATACTACACTATGTTCCAGCATAAACCGATTGGTCGTTATCACCTTCAGGTTGATACGAACATACCGGCTACTCTTGCTGGTGCCCGACTTGTTGTTGCACATCTTGAGAAGACTCTGGGCATACGTGTAGGCGAAACCACATCCGACGGCCTGTTCACTCTTGCAAGCGTTGAGTGTCTGGCATCGTGCGGGACTTGTCCCGTAATACAGGTTAATGATCGTTACTATGAGAACATGACAATTGAGCGTACCGATGCCTTGGTCGCTTCGTTGCGCAAAGGTGTCATGCCGGATCTGCCGACCGTATCCCATTTCGGAAGCGAGTGTAATGTTTTGCTTGCAAGACGCGGCCAGGCGGATGCTGCCAGTATTGAAGGTTATAAGAAAAGCGGCGGCTACAAAGCCCTGCCGCTGGCTCTTGCCAAGTCTCCTGCTGACATCACAGCAGAAATAAAGGCCAGCAATATCCGCGGTCGCGGCGGTGCCGGCTTCCCTGCTGGAGTCAAATGGAGCTTCCTTGCCAAAAACACCGGCAAACCCACTTATCTTGTGTGCAATGCCGACGAGGGCGAACCAGGTACATTTAAGGACAGACAGATCATGGAGTACGACCCTCACCTGCTCGTTGAGGGTATGGCTATTTCCGGATACGCCATAGGCGCCAATTTAGGATTTATCTACATCCGCGGAGAATTTGCCTGGATCGCAGGCATCCTCGAACAGGCGATTGAGGAGGCAAGGAAAGCTGGTTTCCTGGGACGCAATATTCTGGGCTCGGAGTTCGATTTTGACATTATCGTTCACCTCGGTGCCGGTGCTTATGTATGCGGAGAAGAGACCGCGCTAATAGAGTCACTTGAAGGCAAGCGCGGTAATCCGCGCCTCAAGCCGCCTTTCCCCGCCGTGGTGGGGCTCTACGGCTGCCCGACCATCGTGAACAACGTCGAAACCCTGGCTTCGGTTCCTTTCATTATTGAAAAGGGAGCAGCCGCCTTCATGGCTTTTGGCACGCCCAACAACCATGGACCCAAGATTTTCGGCATCTCCGGACATGTGCGTCGTCCCGGCACATATGAATATCCGCTTGGTACTAAACTTCAGACATTGATTGATGCGGCTGGAGGAGTAGACGGTGAACTCAAAGCTGTTATCGTAGGCGGTCTGTCCGTACCCATTCTCACCGCGGCTGAAGCCGACGGACTGATGATGGATTACGATTCCTGTCTAAAAAAAGGAACCATGCTGGGTTCGGGCGGCATCATGGTTATGAACCAGACTGTCAGCATCCCCGAAATAGCGCTGCGTACGATACGCTTCTATGCCCACGAATCCTGCGGTCAATGCACACCCTGTAGACAGGGTTCCTACACGCTGGAGGCACTTCTTAAAAAAATTGTCGGTGGCCAAGGTAGCATGGAAGATATTGATCTTATACTGGAGCTTTGTCGAACCATTAAGGGTACGACTCTTTGCCCGACCGGTGAAGCATTCTCTTCGCCAATAGAAGCCATGGTAAAGAAGTTCCGTAACGAATTTGAAACACTTGTATCTAAATAAGTGAGGTTCCCTATGTCTGACCCAAAACGAATTCTTGTCGTTGACGACGATCCGGATATTCAGGCGATCTGTAGTATTGTACTCAAACAGGCAGGTTATCAGGTTCTTTATGCTGACTCCGGTCTGATGTGCCGTGAAATGGTTGAAAAATCGGAGCCTGATTTGATAATTCTCGACGTGATGATGGAACAGGCTGATGCCGGCTTTGTAACAGCAAAATGGCTGGCGGAACATCATTCTTTCATTCCGGTACTGCTGATGTCGTCCATTGTGGCAGCCGCCGATGAATTATTCGACACCAGCATTCTCAAGGTTGCAGATTTGGTTAACAAACCAGTGCCTCCCGCAGAGCTTCTATCCAGAGTTGAGCGCCTGCTCAAACGTGCTAATAAAGGTTAGGGGAAAAGGTCTTTAAGTAAAACAACCATTTGCTGAGGAAAAGAAATCCATGAATAACACTGAAAATCTAGAAAAGAAACGTTGGTGGATCGCCATTGCAGCTGTGATTATCCAACTCTGCCTGGGCACTGTTTATGCGTGGTCAGTTTTTAAAATTCCACTCATGAAAAAACACGGGTGGGGTACTGGTGGAAGTGACTTCGAGATTCAGGTCACCTTTATGATTCTGATGCTGGTCATTGGTTGCGCGGCTGCCTTCGGCGGAACTCTTGTCGACAAAAAAGGCCCTCGCTTCGTCGCCACTATTGGCGGTATTCTCTTCGGTATTGGCACCCTGATTGCCGGTCTGGCCGACCAGTTTGGCAACATCTGGCTGCTTTATTTTGGCTTTGGCTTTATCGCTGCTCTGGGTAACGGATTTGGTTATGTTACACCAATCGCCACTCTGATTCGCTGGTTCCCGGACAAGCGCGGTCTTGTTACTGGTCTGGCCGTCATGGGATTCGGCGGTGGTGCATTCTTCATGGGAAAAATTGCTCCCATCATGATCAATGCCTTCCAGAAGGTTGGCGCTGATGGCACTACTATTGAAGCTTCGGGCGTGTCTACAACTTTCTATATTTGGGGAGTTATTTTCCTCATTCTGGTCGTTGGCGCAGCCCAGCTTTTCAAGAACCCACCCCAGGGCTGGCTCCCGGCTGGTTTCACACCTTCCAAGACAACCGTTTCTGCTGCTCAGTCTTTCAAATTCGGCGAAGCAGTCAAAACCCGTCAGTGGTGGATGCTTTGGGGCATTCTGTGCCTTAACGTTTCCGCTGGTCTGGGCCTGATCTCTCAGCTTTCTCCCATCGCTCAGGATCTATACAAGCCCCTTCTCAAGCCGGATCTTGAACAGGCGGCGGCGTTGGCTGCTCTTGCAGGAGCTGGTGGTGCTGTTGTTGCCTATTCGGCTATTTTCAACGGTCTGGGACGTTTGTTCTGGGCAAAAATATCCGACAATATTGGTCGTAAGGCCGTATTCTCGATTATGCTGTCCACACAGGCTGCTCTGTATTTACTAGTTGCGCTTGGATTTGTAAGCAACTACTGGCTGTTCCTTGTAGTGGCGTGTTATCTGCTGGCTTGCTACGGCGGCGGCTTTGCTACGATGCCGGCTTTTGCTGCCGACTCTTTCGGCCCGGCGTACATTGGCAAGGTTTATGGATTCATGCTTACTGCATGGAGTACGGCCGGACTTTTGGGTCCACTGGTATTCTCAACATTAAAGGAACAGTCTCTGTTCATCGCCAGTGGTCTTCTGATACTTGGTCTTCTCATTACTCTGGCATACAAACGGCCTGCACCGAAAGGCGCCTGATATGGATTTACGCAAGGTCTTAAACTATGCTCTGGAACGCGAGCGCGAGGGATTTTCATTCTTCAGTGCTCATGCGCAGAAATCCGGGCACGCAGCAGTCGTGGGGATGTTTAAAAGATTGGCCGAAGAAGAACAGGCCCATATCCGTTACATCGAACGTCTGATTGCAAACCTGGACGGACAGGTTCAGAATGAGGTCGATCCTGGTCTGGTTTCCCACGACACAAGTTTCTTCAGCGAGCGTGCAGCAACTGAAATGATCGAGCAAACCACCGCAGAGGCGATGGTTCCCGATCTCCCGGTACTTCGGATGGCCTTTCTGATTGAGCGAGACTTGGCTGAGTTCTATGGCAACCTCGCCACAAAGGCGGAGGGTGAAGTTAAGACAGCTCTTGAAAGACTTGCATCATGGGAACGTGAACACGAGAAGCTGTTTAAAAATCTTCATGACCGTATTCTTGCAGACTATTCCGATATGCCATGGGGCGGTTAAGATCTTAACCAGGTATATTTAACAGCAGGAATTTCTCGGTTTCATATGTAACATATGGGGGAAAGTTCAGATGAGCTTTCCCCCATATGTGTATGATTTATAGATAATAATCGTTATAAATAAAGAAAACTGTGTAAGTGTAGATTTAAGACAATACGCACAAGGCAAAACTGGAATTGCAGAATTAATTTATACAATATGATTACACATAACAACAACAATTCTGACATGGACAGTGGACATCGCAATGATAGTTTTACAACACAACGCACCCTCTGGCGTTATACTGATGGTGCATTGATAGAAGCACACGATTTACTGGTCATCGAAAAGGATGTCTCTCTTTTGCTGGATGGGCGGCTTTTGACCACTCTACGCTGTCTGCCTGGCAATCTGGCAGCGCTAGGTGTCGGGTTCCTTCTCTCCGAAGGTTTTTTAATCTCCAATGATGAACTGGTTTCACTGTCAGTGGACGATGCAGTTGGCATTATCGATGTTAAAAGCCGCATTCCGGTCCGTCGTGTCGATGCTGCAATGGCATCAATGCGAACAGGAACCGCTTGTGGTGGTAATGTTACAGTTGCGGAACACGAAAACCACCTTGACTGCAAGCGTCCATACAATCTCATGTTTACAGTAGGCGCACGCACAGTCACGGATGTATTTGCCCGTTTTATCAGAAGCTCGGAATTATATCGAAGTGTTGGCGGCGTCCATAGCGCTGCCTTTTCTGATGGTATAAATCTCCGTCATTTCTTTGATGATGTCGGTCGTCATAATGCTGTTGATCGGGCCATAGGATCGGCTTTCCTTGCTGGAGAAAACCCCACATGGCTCATCCTCTGCACTACAGGACGACTCAATGCCGAAACCGTATCGAAAGCTGCACGTATGCGCATACCAGTCGTTGCTTCACGCTCGGCCGCAACCGGGGAAGCCGTTGATTTGGCTGGACGCTACCACGTCACATTATGTGGCAGAGTGAGACATAATCGCATGGCCGTTTATTCTGCGCCCTGGAGGATCAGTCCAGACGATGCTCCGGCTACAGATCCACTTGTTGTTTTGCGCCGTGAGTCTTCCTCAGATGTCTAAACCTGCCACTATTACAGGTTTGGCGGCAGCCATCCTTGCCGGTGGCTCAGCCCGTCGAATGGGAGGATTCCCCAAAGGGCTTATTGAAGTAGAAGGACATCCTATAATTGAACGGCTCCGAGACGCAATTTTACCTCTTACCACGAATATCATCATAATTGCTAACGATCCAGCTCCCTATGCCTACCTGAATATGCCAATCATTGCTGACGTCGTTCCTGGCATACATGGACCATTGGAAGGGATTGCGACGGCTCTTGCAGCAACAGATAGACCCCGACTGCTGGTGACACCCTGCGACATGCCCTTTCTCAGTACTGCGGATCTGCGAACTCTTGTTGAACTGGCTCCGGAACAAAAAGTGGTTATGGCTTCATCTTCACGTGGAGTGGAGCCTTTAGTGAGCATTTTCCACACAGACTGCCTTTCAGTGGCGCGAATGCTATTGTCTCAGGGCATTCGTCGACCAGTTGAACTGCTGTACCATATGGATGGAGTAACAGCGCCTCCAGGGCTTTTGAGTGATAATGCCTTAAAGAATATAAACATACCAGACGACTTGTAACCCCATAGAGCTTATCTCAGTAGCCCAAAAAGCTGTCACACCCGCGAAAGCGGGTGGACAGAACCATATGAAAGAACACTGGATCTCCGCTTTCGCGAAAATCTTTCATGCAAGGTATTCGCCCCGTGTAATGCAACAGGGGTCTATATCCCTGAGCAATAAAGAGTAGGATTAGGGTAGTGACGACGGACAGAGGACGTCGTCATAGAGGGCAATAAAGCCCGCGCGGGAATCGGTTCGTCCCGCTCCCGGCACCTCGCGTAGCCGAGTTTGGATCCCGTGTAGGAATATCGAACCCGAGCCGGGGCTCCGTCGTCCCCATGTCTTTTTATCCCATGTTTCGAGAGGAGGCAAGAGATGGAGACGGTTCAACCCCTGTGTTGCGGCCTGGATGTTCATCAAGCCGTGGTTGCGGCCTGTCTGCTCTGTGTGAACGCGGACGGGATGAGGAGCCTTACGCATCGGATTTTCAACACCACCTTGCGGGACTTGACCGCGCTTGCGGACTGGCCAACAGAGTCCGCATGCCCGTTGGCTGCGATAGAATCGACGGGTATGTATTGGAAGCCGGTGTACCACTTGCTGAATGGGGCTCTGGATGCAATGCACCATTTGGGCTGTTATGTGTCCTTGAAAAAATCCACCGCCTGATCGCTTGTGACCGATCGCAAAAAATCCTTGACCGCTGCTGCACGGGGAAGGCTCTCGTTTATTCTCCTCTAACATTATGTGTTGCGTAGGAATGACACACTGTTCGCAAAGCCCTTACTGGGATAATCACTCAGCAATACTATTCGCGATTCAAAAAGAGATTATATTAATATGGCAACAGCAGCAGATAATTCTGCCGTATGCATTACAAAACGTTTTCAAAAACAATTTTCTTGCCGTGATCGTCCTTAAGCTCTGCCCACACCAGGCGAACTTTCAGGCCGGGGAAATTTTTTAAGACAATTTCTTTCGATATTCTCATATCCAGAAGCTGTCTGTCCTTCTCTTCTTTGGGATTGGCAAATTTATACGCCAGACTATAGGCTCCGCACTGATTGTGGTGCATGATAATCAGGGTCTTAAGATCGTGAAGTTTTATAGAAGCCTGAATGCTTTTCATAATAGTAATAGCTTCAGGACTATCCAGATCCTGTAAAGGCATGCTTGCCCCGGGAATTGTAGAAATAAAATCACAGTCTCCGAGTATATTTTCTTTCTGCATCCATGCGAAAGTCTCCGGATACAGACGAAAATCCATGCACATAATTAAGCCATTTGTACAACTGTGTTTATTGCTCATTAAATTCTCCTCTCATATAGAAAGTCAGATGTTTCCTAAGATACTAATTCTGACGAGTAAAGCAACAAAATGGATTGCAAAAAAGAGATTGCAATCAACTCCAGTTTTATATCTTAATCAAGATATATATCTTCCGCGATAATGAGTAAATCGGCCCCCATAAAAGTAGATATAGGTTTTAAGTGTGGGTTTGGCTTTAATGAATTTAACCACCGGTTAAAAATCGCGCCCGTCTAATATCCTGTTACGTTTCTACAAACCGGCCGTAATCCTTCGAGCCCGTCGGATGCTGTATCCGTTCAAGTTCGGGTCGTCGGCAAGGATCTTTCTTCTTTCTCCGGATGTTTCTTTTTCCGGTGACAACGGGTGACAAAGTTGTCTGTACATAAGCGGAAAAATCACCGCCTTTAATAGTATTCGGAAGGGTTGGGAGATTTAAACGGTCGGATTAATATGTGCGGATACCAGGATTATCATGGAGAATCTGAATGCGAACCAACTATTCCGTACGATATGCGTGCGATAAGCCGGAGGATGTGATCGTTCAGCGCGGCATCGTCGAAGAGAACATGAACTTCATAGGTAAACCATATAACCTGCAACAGCTTGCCGCAAAACTGCGGGAAGTTCTGACAGAAAACTAAATACAGCAAACTGCAATTACATAAACCCGTACAGCGGGGAAACAGAGAATCATTTATGGAGAGTGTTTGGAATTTGCCCAAACAGGCCAGTTGAATATTCTCAATGGGTGCCACTGGCTGAACGCAGCGAAGCGTATTTCGCCAGTATATTTAACACGGGCTAAGCTTGCGGCTCAGCCCGTGTCAAATAATTCAAACAAACTTATTTTTATTCCTGCCGAGATTTCTCTTTCAGTGCAGTAATTGCTGATTAAAGGCTGAAAGCCAACTCACAATGGCTCGAATCGGCCCTGGAAGAAGCGCAGTTCACCGGGCTCGAAGACCATCTTCAGTCCGCCGATGGTGTCGCGACGCTCGTAGAGATCGATTACCGCGTCGGCCACCACGTCGAAGTGGCTCTGAGTATAGACGCGACGCGGAATGGTGAGTCGCACCAATTCAAGTTTGGGATGCCGATTCTGTCCGGTTAGTGAATCGCGACCGGCTGATACAACGCCGCGCTCCATGGCTCGGACACCAGATTCGACGTAGAGGGCTGCGGCGAGCGCCTGAGCCGGGAACTGCTCCTGATCGAGATGCGGCAGGAATCGCCGTGCATCCAGGAAGATGGCATGCGTGCCTATTGGCTCAACGATGGGTATGCCGGCTTCCAGCAATTGAGTCCCCAGGTAACGGACCTGATCCAGCCGATGACGCAGGTAATCTTCACTGAGCGCCTCAATGATACCGCGCGCCAGAGCTTCCATGCTGTACCCGGCCATGCCGCCGTAAGTGTGTAGACCTTCATACTGCACGACCATTCCCTTGGCAGCAGTGAAGAATTCTTCGTCGTTCATCGCCAGGAATCCGCCGATGTTGACGAGGTGATCCTTCTTCGAAGATATCGTACAGCCGTCTGATAAATCGGCGATTTCACGCACGATCTCAGCGACGGATCTGTTCTCGTTGCCAGGCTCACGCATCTTGATCATCATAGCATTTTCGTACACTCTAGTCGCGTCGAGCATGATCCTGATGCCCTTTTCGAGACTGTACTTGCGTACCTCTCGAAGATTGGCAAGTGAAAACGGCTGACCACCGGCCATGTTGACCGTTCCGGCAATGGAGATATAGGCTACCTTATCAGCACCGACCTTGGCCACAAGTTGCTTAACCTTCTCCAAATCGACATTCCCTTTGAACTGGAACTGACTTTGCGGATCGTGGGCTTCGTCTACGATGACGTCGACGAAAGTGGCCCCCGCCTTTTCCTGATGTAGTCTGGTTGTAGTGAAATACATATTACCAGGTACGTACTGGCCCTGCTTGATGAGACACTGACTCATGATGTGCTCGGCGCCGCGGCCCTGATGAGTCGGGACAAGATACCGGTAGCCATACACCGACTGCATAGCAGTCACCAGATGTTCGAAGTTCCGGGAACCGGCGTAAGCTTCGTCTCCCATCATCATACCAGCCCACATGTGGTCGGACATGGCGTTGGTGCCGCTATCTGTGAGCAAGTCGATATAGACGTCTTCACTACGCAGCAGGAATGTATTGAAACCTGCCTCAACGATGCAGCGCTCCCGCTCGGCGCGGGTCAGCATCTTAATGGGTTCGACAACTTTTATTCTGTAGGGTTCTGGCAGGGGTCTGTTTTTTCGGTCTCTGGACATCAAATCCTCCTATCATGGCTAATTTCTGGAATGCTTATTCTTAGAAGTTATCTGCTCCCCGTTTATTTGCCATCACAGGCTTTCCTTCATCATGTCTCTGGCAAATTCGGTTTTCAGATTTTCACTTTTGTGTTTTTCAGGCTAGCCTCGCAAATCATAATAATCAAGAGATTTTTAAAATGTGTTTTACTCCTGAAAGCATATTAGACTGTCCTCTCTATGAAGAGAATGCGTTTATTTAAAATCTTTTAATAAACTTTGTAGTACATGAGTGGAAAAAAGCCGTCTCTAAGGGTGTTTGGATGGATTAGGAGAATTTAACGACCGGACAAATAAATACCGAACTGGATTGTCATTATCTCTTTAGTCGTTCCCGTTGAAATTTTTGATTTTTATCCAGGTTGCTGACAATATTCCAAGCAAGGGACAGGAATGTGACTTATGAAGGTTCAGAACTCAGGCAAAGTTGTAATGTTAAACAAATTGGAAACAGGTCTCGGTCTGTTGCTACGTATTAGTGTATGAAAGGGATATTATATGGATCGCGAGCTGAACACGAGCGTGGAGAACGCTTTTGAGCCGTGAGATTGCTCTTGTGACTGGTACCACATACGGAATATGAGCGGAAAAATGTTTATGACTCACAACATGAAGCAGCTATTGGGGATTGCGATTCTATTGTCCCTGGCGTTCGGCTGCAAGGAAACGGCTGCCGGGGATGGCGACGAAGGGGATATGATCGGGGGGCTCACTGCAATTCAGAAGCACCGCGCGGAGCAACTGATCAGCCTGTTCGAGAACGGCACTATCGAGATACAGTATGCCTACGCAGAGGAACTTGGCGATGGACGGGGCATTACAGCGGGAAGGGCTGGATTCACGACGGCCACGGGTGACGTTCTGCTGGTTGTGCAGCGCTACACCGAGCGGAAAGCTGATAACCCTCTGGCTGTTTATTTACCCGAACTGGAACGCCTGAATGACGCGGAAAGCGGCGACACTGGAAACCTCGATGGATTTGTCGGTGCATGGAAAGAAGCTGCCGGCGATGCGGATTTTCTTGCTGTGCAGGATGAAGTTGTAGACGAACTGTATTTCTTTCCCTCTGCTGAGTATGCCGACGAGGCAGGTCTGACAACCGCCCTTGCTCGCGCGGAATTGTACGACGCCATCATTCAGCATGGGGAGGGAGACGACCCCGACGGCTTTCCCGCGCTGATGGAACGTACTGTCGAGAAGGCAGATGGAACGCCTGTCGATGGAGTTGACGAGAAGGAATGGCTGCGGGTCTTTCTCTCGGTACGGAAGAATGATCTCACACATGCCTATGATGAGGAGACCCGTGAGGTCTGGGCTGAATCCGCAGGTCGCTGTGATGTCTTCACCGCTATAGTAGAATCCGACAATTGGGATCTCGACGGCCCCATCGAAGTGCTTACGGCTGGATACGAAGCTGTTATTCCCTGACTCTCCATCGAAGTGTGCGCGGTTCTCTCGCGACGAAAGAAATACTGTAGAAAAGTAGCGGACAGTTAAACCGTAAACCCCGACTAACAGGCATTTTAATTGTTGTGATTCTGTTTGCGGGTGATTTCATGCACGCGAAAAGAATTGATGTATGCAATGAGCGCAATTCACACTTGATCTCAATCTCCACAGCCTTCGAGGGTTCGGCAAGCTTGAATAAATCGACATCGCGCAGCGGCTTCAGAAGCAATAATAACGGTCTGGCCTTTTTTAGATTGTTGCAGATGGAGCGCTCGACTGTCGCGGCGAAATCTGCGATGTTGATATGAATTATGGCTCGTTTCCGTATGTTCATTCTCCGACAAAAATGACAATTAACAATCGGCTGTGTTTACATGAACTTATTTAACAACTGCAAGATAAAGTCTGTGCATGTGTACAGTGCATTTTATTAGATCGATATTTTATCGAATAGAATGTGAACGATGATTCAACTGATTTTGTTGAACTGATCTGACTACCAAAAGCGAGACCGGGAGTAATGAACTGGAAATAATTATTTTTAGCTGTTTTCTGATGAAGCTCTAGCTTGCGTTTGTAGGCAGTATTAATATAATATGCCTGACTTGTGGTTCTGAAAACGTCATATTCTATTTAAAAATCATCAGGGGGCGTTTTCTGTGTAAAACTCAGGGGATTTATTTACAGATCGACGACGTAGTCGCTCAGTTTTAGTCTGTCGCGAATTCGTGTTTTGTAACGGGGATAAAAATACCCGCATACAGGGTATTTTATGCTCTGATTGTTTTTGAATGCATATGTAAGAAAGGAAATCAGATGAAAGCCGATGGCTGGTTCATTTATCGTGCTACTGATGAGGAAATGAAGGAGAAAAAGCTGGCCAGGCTGGAGAGGGAGCAATTTGAGCTTTCGCCGCTGGCCGACAATGAAGTTTATGCCGCTCCATATTATGGCTGTTGGGAAGGCAATATGGGTCATGCCATGCGACGCAGGCCAATAGACATATGCCGGGCTCGCAAGGATGACAGAGTTGTGCTTGGCAATGCCGGAGTAGTCGAGATTGTGGATGTCGGCAAAAATGTAAAAACTGTAAGACCGGGACAGAAAGCCATTATTTTCTGCAACGGACAGGAAGACTGGTTCGGTTTCCCAGTTACTATAATGGGATATGACGCTCCAGGGTCGATGGGTTGTCTTTCGACAATCATGAAAGGTACGGATCGCCAATTCATTCCTATTCCACAGGACACGCGCTTTTCACTCGAACAGTGGGCGGGATTTTCCCTGCGTTACATAACGGCCTGGGCCAACTGGGAAATGGCGCACGGAACCTACCGTCTGGCAGTATCTGCCAATGAACTGGCTGCAATCAATGTATGGGGTTGGGGCGGCGGAGTGACTATGGCTGAGCTCGATCTTGCACGCAGATTCGGAGCACGTGCTGTCATGCTGTCCGGTTCTGACAATCGACTGGATCTTATTAATGAAGTTGGGTTGAAATCTATTGATCGGAGAAAATACGGAAACCTGAATTACGATCATGAACGCTATCGCACCGATAAGGAATATGCCGCCGAGTATCGTAAAGCCGAAGAAGCTTTTCTGGTCGATGTCAGCGAAATGACAAGCGAACGCAAAGTTCAGATATTCATAGACATGATCGGAGAACCGGTTTTCCGAGCCACCACAAAAGCTCTGGCTCGCGAAGGTGTAATTACCAGCGCCGGCTGGCGTGAAGGCATGTCGCTGAATCTGATGCGCGCCATCGAATGTATAGAGCGTCATCAGCATATTCACACCCATTACGCCAGATATTCACAGGGTTGGCAAGCGGTGGCCTTCGCAGAAGGCAACGGCTGGCTGCCACCCAAACCTAAAAAGATATATTCGTTCGACGATATACCGAAGCTTGCGGATGATTACCTCAATGATCGCACCGAGTATTTCCCGATATTCGCAGTAAACGGTGAAATTACAGTGTAATGTCCGTCAGCAATACTCATAATAGCGTAGCTCATAATTATAGCGAAGGGCTGCCGCTGATCTACCGTGCTCGTACAGCTTACGGATTGTGTCTCTCTGTATCTCTTGATATTGCCGACGCCGCTATGCTCAGGATATGCAAAGCATCACTGCATAAGGATGAAATATCGTTCGCTTCGGAATACTCGGAAATCCGTATGCACACATGGATGGCTGGTCGTTATGCTTTACGCTGTGCTTTATCCGATCTCGGATGGGTCGGCGCTGATCCGATTCTCAGCGACAATCGTGGTGCGCCGCTGGCACCAGACGGCTTTTCGGTATCAGTCAGTCATAAAGTAGCCGGAAACAAAGTTCTGGCTGTGGCTCTGGTGAATAACGATAACGTCGGAAGAATAGGAGTCGATGTAGAGTTGATGGACAATCCCCGTCCATCAATTTCACAGATGGTTCTAACAGCACGGGAAATGACCAGAATTGAAGCTCTACCTGCGGATAAACGCTGGTTTGAATCACTTCTGCATTTCTCTCTGAAAGAAGCCCTGTATAAAGCCGTCGATCCTTATGTGCGTCGTTATATCGACTATAGTGAAGCTGCCGTTTTTCCGCAAGCAGACGGTAGTGTGCGCCTGTGTCTGGAATTCGCCGAGGCGCAGGCACTGAATCTTATAACGGATGCCTGCTGGCTGTTTGCTGATGGAATGATATTGAGTTTTGCGCGGTCTTGTCCGGACCGCGCCGAATACAGATTAATAACGGAAAAGGCATTGCAGTCAGAGCCGATTCCTTTAATCGAATAGAAGGATGCCTGTCATGAAACGCTATGAACTGGCCCCGCTGGATATGCGCTCAAGCGCTCCCGATGTGGAAGTTAATTGTCTGTCTGATGTGCTGCAATGGCGCGCCAGCACCCAGGGTGACTTCAGAGCCCTGACTTTTCTGGCTAACGGCGAGAACGAAGCTGTTTGCCTGAATTATATGGAAATGGATAGACTTGCACGTGGAGTTGCGGCTCGTTTACAGGAGCATAATGCCCGTGGACAGGCCATTATTCTGCTTTTCCAGCCAGGACCGGAATTCCTTATTGGCTTTCTGGCATGCATCTATGCCGGAGCAAGGGGAGTTCCACTGTATCCGCCCGATCTAAAGCGGCTGTCCCGCACTCTGCCACGCTTTCTGGCCATAGTGGAAGACTGTCGTGCTGAAATTATTCTGACAACTTCCAAAATGCTCGCCATGGGCACGGCAGTGCTTGAATTTGCACCTAAACTATCTGCCCAGAAATGGCTGGCCGTAGACGATCTTCCCGCCGACCTGCATAAAAACTGGAAGAAACCAGATGTGGATCCGGAAGAAGTCGCCTTTCTCCAATATACTTCAGGTTCTACCGGCGATCCTAAAGGCGTTGAAGTTACTCATCGTGCACTCATGCTGGATTTCATAGCTCTCAGTGAAGGATTTGGCGACCATGTTGGAGAAACGGTAGTTACCTGGCTGCCGAACTATCACGACATGGGTCTGATAGACGGTTGGCTGAGGCCGATACATAATGGAACTCACTGTGTAGCCATGCCACCGGTTGTTTTCCTTAAAAATCCATATTTCTGGATGCGGGCGATTTCCAAATATAAAGCTGTAGTGAGCGGGGCACCGAACTTTGCTTACGAGCTGTGCATTGCAAAAGTTACCAAAGAGGAGCGCGATGGCCTTGATTTGAGCCGATGGCACACGGCATACAGCGGCGCAGAACCCGTTCGTGTTGAGACATTGAAGCGTTTCAGTGAGTTTTTCGGCCCCTGCGGATTCAACAGCAATTCCTTCAGTCCCGGTTATGGGCTGGCTGAAGCTACTCTGGTGGTTTCGACGACCACTCATAAAGAAAAACCTGTCATCATTTACATCAGCAAGAGTGAATTGGAAAAGAACCGGGTCGTTAAAGTAAATGCCGATAATCCAGACGGTCAGGCGGCAATCGGCGTTGGGAAATCCTGCATAGAAACACTGCTGATTGTCAATCCTGAAACTCGCCTTGAACTGCCGATATGGAATGTTGGTGAGATATGGACCGGCGGTCCAACCATGGCCAGCGGTTACTGGAATCGACCGGAAGTAACCCGAGACGTATTTCAGGCGACTCTGGCTGATAGCGGACGTGGGCCGTACCTGCGTACAGGAGACCTTGGTTTCTTGGATGATGAAGGTAATGTATATATCTGCGGTCGTCGCAAGGATCTGATAATAATTCGCGGACGAAACATTTATCCTCAGGATGTAGAAAAAACCGTAGAAGGATGCGATCCGGCAAGTCTGCGCCCAGGATGCAATGCAGCTTTTGCAATAGACTACGAAGATGAAGAACGCCTTGTGGTCGTGCAGGAGGTGCAACGCCGATTTAATGATGAGGCTTCCGAGTGGAAGGATCGCCGCCTGCCTCAGCCCGAGATTGAAGCCTTTGCGCCAAAGCTGACTCAAGCTCCGCAGTTTGATGAAATGCTGAAAGCCATGCGCGCCGCCGTAAGCGAAAGTTACGGCGTAGATCCATTCGCAATAGTGCTGATTAAAGCCGGCTCCATTCCCAAGACTTCAAGCGGAAAAATACAGCGACGCGCCACACGTGACGCTTTTCTTAAAGGCGCTCTGGAACCTGTGGCTCAATGGCGCAAGGATGGAGTTCATGCTTCGCAGGCGGAAAAAGTCACTGACACTTCTTCGTCAGATAAAACCACCACGGCAGCAGATGCTTCTAAAAACAACAAAGATTCTATTGCGGCAGCCAAACTGCGCCAATGGTTAAGGGAGACTCTTACTACCAGACTTAACACTAAAATCAGTGCGGCTGACGATCTGAAACCTTTTGCCCAACTGGGTTTGGATTCCCGCGAAGGTCTGATACTTATCGGTGATATGGAAAAGCTGCTGGGAGTAAAGCTTTCTGCTTCCATAATTTATGATTATCCATCCATCGACAGTATGGTACGCCACATTCAGGGTGAAGTGAAACCTCCCTCGTTTGCTGCTGAGAACACTCAAGTATCCGATAACGAACCCATTGCCGTAATCGGCATTGGATGTCGTTTCCCTGGTGCCGACAATCCATGGGAATACTGGAACATGTTGCGTAACGGTGTAGATGCTGTCACGCAGGTTCCAGCGGACAGATGGAATAAAGACGAGCTTTACGATTCGGATCCGGCTGCACCTGGTAAAATGTGGTCAAATGATGGCGGCTTCATAAATGGTATTGACCAATTTGATGCTCAGGCCTTTGATATAACTGCCCGTGAAGCCGCGCGAATGGACCCGCAGCAGCGCTTGCTGCTTGAGGTAACCGCCGAAGCGTTTGAAAATGCCGGGCTGAAACCTGATATGTACGGTGGCACTCAGACTGGTGTATTTGTCGGCATAAGTTCCTACGATTACGGACGACATCTTTTCAAAAACATAAAAGGCATCGATGCTTATTATGGCACCGGTGGAGCCTTGTCCATCGCGGCGAACCGTATTTCATACCAATTCGATCTGCACGGACCCAGCATAGCCGTCGATAGTGCCTGTTCATCTTCTCTGGTGGCAGTACATATGGCCGTAGCCGCACTGCGTCGCGGTGAATGCAGCATGGCTGTAGCCGGAGGCGTCAACGCCATTCTCCTGCCGGATATAAACGTAGCATTCACAAAAATCGGCGTACTTTCTCCCGAAGGTCGCTGCCGTACTTTCGATGCGAATGCCAATGGAATTACCCGAGCTGAAGGTGCAGGCGCAGTCGTTCTCAAACCGCTGTCGAAAGCTCTGGCTGATCACGATCATATATGGGCTACTATTTTAGGCAGCGCTGTCAACAGCGATGGCCGCTCAAACGGCCTGATGGCACCCAACGGAGTGGCACAGCAGGAAGTATTAAGAGCAGCTTATCATAATGCCGGAGTAAAACCTTCACGCGTTCAATATGTAGAAGCCCACGGAACCGGAACCATTCTTGGAGACCCGATTGAAGTCGGCGCACTTTCTGAAGTAGTCGGTAAGGGGCGGTCCAAAGGTGATTACTGTCGCATCGGTTCGGTAAAAACCAACTTTGGTCATCTCGAAGCCAGCGCCGGTATAGCCGGAATTATCAAAGTTATATTGTCGTTAAAGAACCGTGAGCTTGTTCCGACGGTGCATTACGAGAAGCCCAATCCGCATATACCCTTCGAAAAACTTGGAATTGCTGTCCAGACAAAATCAGAACCCTGGCCCGCTGCAAAGGGAGAGGCGCTGGCAGGCGTAAGTGCCTTTGGTTTTGGTGGAACAAATTCGCATGTAGTAGTCGCGGAAGCTCCGGAATCTTCGGTATTGAAGGCTGATGTGAAGAAAGGAACGCCACAGAATGAGGTTCTTTTACCACTTTCAGCACGTTCAATAGATTCATTGCGCGAACTGGCCGGGCGCTATGTACGTTATCTGTCCGAGGAAGGCGCAAAGATACCACTGGAAATAATAGCCCAAACCGCTGCGCTGCGACGTGAACATGTATCATGGCGTCTGGGTGTGGTCGGTTCTACACGTGATGAAATCATAACTGGTCTGTCGCGTTTTGCAGATGAGCAATCAGCGGACAATCTGGCTTATGCCGAGACTTCACCGGAAAATGAGCGCCGAATTGTATTCGTATTTCCAGGTCAGGGTGGTCAATGGTGGGCTATGGGTCGGGAACTCTTCGAGAAAGAGCCCGTTTTCAGGAGCAAACTTGAAGAGTATGATGCTATCTTCAAGACTATTTCAGACTGGTCTTTAGTTGAAGAACTTCATAAAAGTGAAAGTGATTCCCGTGTAAACGAAACTGAATTCACTCAACCGGTGTTATTCGCTGTACAGGCAGCATTGTGCGAATTGTGGAGATTTTATGGAATACAGCCGGACGCAGTAGTTGGTCACAGCATGGGCGAAATTACTGCTGCTTATGTGGCTGGAAAGCTTGAGCTGGGCGAAGCGCTGCGTATTATTCACAAACGTGGGCAGATTATGAAAACTGCACGCGGCAAAGGCGCAATGGCTGCGGTGGAACTTTCATACGATGAAGCAGCAAAAACAGCGGCCAAATATTCAGGCCGACTCTCTATTGCGGCCAACAATGCTCCCGAATCCTGTGTGTTGGCCGGTGATCCTGAGGCTATTAAAGAAGTTCTTTCTGATCTGTCGAGCCGTAATATCTTCTGTCGTGAACTGCGGGTTGAAGTTGCTGGACACAGTCCGGATATGGAGCCTCTGAAAAAATCACTTATGGAAGCGGTCGGCAATATACCGGAAAGAGATGCGAAGGTAACGATTGTATCGACAGTTACAGGAAAACTTGCCGACAAAGCCGCATTCGATGCTGATTACTGGGCGGATAACCTGCGAGAAGCTGTGCGTTTCCGCAGCGCTATTGAAACTCTTCTGGAAAATGGCTACACATATTACCTTGAAGTCAGCCCGCATCCGGTATTGCAGAATCCGATAAATCAAACTGCTGCTTCTCTTGGAAAAGACGTAAATGTATTCAGTACGCTGCGACGCGATCACAAGGAACGGCTTACATTACTGATTTCATTAGCAGCTATGTACTCGCATAGTATCCCCGTTGATTTCAACAGTATGTACCCTGAAATATTGACACCGGCGGCTTTACCGGCAACACCCTGGGATCATAAGCGTTGCTGGATCGATCAGCCGGAAGATACAACACGCGCCAGCTCCTCGAAAGAGCTTGAACACCCGCTGCTCAATCGTCGTTTCAATCCGGCGGCTGATGCTGATACTCATTATTTTGAATCGGAGTTTAATCTGGATAATCAACCATGGGTATCGGATCACCGCGTACAGGGTCATGCCGTATTTCCAGCTACCGGATATGTTGAACTGGTGCGGGCTGCCGCTGTTGAAATCATCGGCAACTGGCAGATTCAAATGAGCGGAATTCGTTATCACAGAGCCATGATTTTAAGCGAAGGCCGAAACCGCAGCATTCAGATCATATTAAAAAAGGACAGCAACAACGGTTATGCTTTCAGTGTATATGGCCGTACAGCAGGTAATGATGAAGAAGCCTGGACTCTTCATGCTTCAGGAAATGTTGCAGCAAGCCTGACAACTGTTGATGAAAAAATAGTGAATGTGGAAGATATCCGAAAACGCTGCGCTCAACCCATTTCTGTGGATGAGCACTACAGTTCATATCTGGAAAGAAGTATTGACTATAGAGGAGCTTTCCATTCTGTAACCGAAATATCGTGCGGTAAGAGTGAATCAATCTGTTTAATAAAACTGGCGGAATCAGAAGGCCACGACTTCAATGTGCATCCAGGTTTGCTGGATGCCTGTTTGCAGGTCATGGGAGCGGCTCTGCCACAGAACCCGTCTGTATCTTCTCAGACCTATATGCCGGTTGAGATCGAATATCTGCAGATAATAAAGACACCCGGAGATAGCGTTGTAAGTCACGCTGTATTACGTAATGCACAGACTGAAATCTCAGACACGTTCAGTGCTGATATTCACCTTTATAATACCGCTGGCAACGAATGGGGAAGGGTGCTTGGCCTGAAAGTGAAACGTGTAGATGGCAGCGAAATTGTACAGGAGGAAATCCGAAAATGGATATACGAAGTACAATGGAAGCAGCTCTCCGCCGATGCTGTCAAACCGGCATCTTTACAAGGCGGTAAAAAGACTGACTCAGAAGGTGTCTGGCTGGTATTCGCGGATAGCGGTAAGAAGTCTGAAGCGCTCCTGAAAGGAGCAAAAGACCGGAAAAAAGAATGCATTGCAATCAGGCGCGGCGCGGAATTCAAGCGTATCAACAAAAATATTATCGAAGTCACGCCAGATGATTCTGAAGCGATAGTGAAGGTACTCAACGCTTGTGGCAAAACCACTTCTGCAGTTGAGCGTGTGATATTCATGTGGGGTATGGATTCCGGAAATATCCCCAGTGACGCCTCTGCTCTACTCAAGACTGGTACTGAACTATGCAGTGCTGTGATCAACATAATTCGGGCTCTGGCAAAGATGCCTGTAAAATCCGGACCTGTTTTGTGGATCGTAACCAATAACGCTGAAGCTCTGCCGCAGGATGCCTCAATGCCGGCGCCGATTCAGACGGCGTTGTGGGGCATGGGCCGTTCCATTGCACATGAGCATGGATCTTTCTGGGGAGGTCTTATCGACGTGGACGCAGATGTACAAACCTCGGCTTTGCTGGATGAAATAGTGAATCCCCCCGGAGAGGATCAGCTCGCCATGCGCGCAGGAGCCCGTCTTGTGCCACGACTTATCCCAATGAAGCTGGATATGAGTGCGAAGGAATTCAGTCTTTCTGCCGATGCTTCGTATCTCATAAGTGGCGGTTTGGGTGCTCTTGGAATCGAACTGGCACGCTGGCTGGTGCGACGTGGAGCACGTCAGCTCATACTTAGCGGGCGCAGCGGATTTGCCGCCGAGAAATTATGGCCGCAAATGGCGGCTGAAGGCGACAAGCGTGCCGCAGAGCTGCTTGAGATGAGACAAGCTGGTGTTGATATCGTTATTATAAAAGCAGATGCCTCGGATTATGAGGCTATGCACCAGGCGCTTGGTAATGTGCGGCTCAAACCATTACGCGGTGTTATTCATGCAGCCGGAGTGGTTCTGCCTAAAGTCGCACTTGAGGTGACGCGGCAGGATGTAGAGTATGAACTGCGTCCGAAGCTGGCTGGAGCCTGGGTACTTCATGAACTTACAAAATCCATTCCATTGGACTTCTTCGTTGTATTCTCTTCGGCCTCAGGAATCTGGGGTTCTAAGCTGCTAACTGTTTATGGCGCAGCCAATCACTTCATGGACGGACTTGTTCAAAGACGGCGACACATGGGCTTGAAAGGGCTTTCTGTGAACTGGGCCATGTGGGGAGGTGGAGGTATGGCCACCGACGATGAGCACAGCCGTTTCCTGCAGCGCATCGGACAGCGTCCCATGCCGCCCGAAAAAGCCCTGGTCGCTCTCGAATCACTGTTGGCATCTGGTGTATGTCAGGCCACTGTCGCAGATATAGACTGGTCAGTGCTGAAACCCCTGTTCGAGCAGGAACCGAGACGCAGGCTGCTTGAGAATCTGGATGTGGAAAAAACAGCAAAGAACGCCGGATCTGATGAAACTAGTGGAAAACGTCGAGGTGGAGCTCTGCTGGATGAGATGAAGAAAGCGCCCGATGGTCTTAAAAGGTTGGAATTGCTAAAATACTTCATTTCGAAACAGGTAGTTGAGGTTCTTGGATTGGATGCAGCGAAAATGGATAGCGCGAAATCTCTCCTGGCCCTGGGCCTGGATTCATTGAGCGCTAACGATCTCAGAAGCCGTATTCAATCAGCCTTGCCGGTTAAAATAAATGTGCTGTCTCTGTTGAAAGGTGACTCTTCAGACGCGCTGGCAGGACAGGTACTTGAACAGTTGGCGGATGAATTCACACCTAAAACTGGAATCGACGATAAAAAGTCGCCCAATGTCAATAAAATCAAAGGTATTGAGCCGGATGATGAGAGACTGCCGGAAAACATAAATCCCCAGAAAGCGCTGCCTCTGCATTCTGGTGCTCCGGAATCGATGCTGATAACCGGCACTACTGGTTTCCTGGGAGTCTTTGTTTTAAATGAGCTATTCAAGCACAGCCAGGCTCAACTGAACTGTCTGGTTAAGGCCGATAACGACCAGATTGCAATGAATCGTCTGCGGGCAAAACTCGAGGAAGCTGGTCTTTGGAAACCCGATATGGATAAGCGCATTAAAGCGGTAGCAGGCGATATGTCGAAGCCTAATCTGGGGTTGACTGCACAGAAATGGGATAAGTTAGCCAATGAATTAGATGCCATTTATCACGTTGGTTTCGTTGTGAACTTCCTCTTTTCGTATGAAGATCTGCGACCGGCCAATGTGCTTTCGTTCATCGACATTCTGCGTCTGGCTTCAAGTGTGCGTGTAAAATCTTTACATTTCGTATCAAGTTTCTCCGTCCTGCTGACAGATGAGTATGCTGGACGCCGAGTCGGTGAACGGGATCGACTTTATGCTGGAGCCGGTGGATATCGGCAGGGTAAGCGAGCCTGTGAATTGCTTGGAGAGGAAGCTCGTAGGCGTGGTTTGCCGCTAAATATTTACAGGCCGCCATTTATTGGTTGGAACAGTGAGTCGGGTTATTACAATGAAAGAGATTTCCTAATTAAACTCATTCGCGGCTGCCTGCAACTGGGCACCGCACCCGACTTGGATGTGTTGTTTTACATCGCGCCTGTAGATTTTATAAGCTCAGCTCTGGTGCGTCTGTCTCAGATTCCGCAGGCGGTTAACGGAAATTACAATCTTCTGACTGGCTCTTATGGTGTTGCATGGATGGATCTGGTTGAAATGATTCGCCAGGCCGGAGGAGAACTTGAAGTGGAGCCTTTCGAGCGTTGGCGTCAGCGTCTCAATGACGCCGGGCCGGGTAACCCGTTGCACATTTTCTTCCCGCTGATGGGTCGGGAAGTAAAGGAAAGCGGTTCCGCCGTTATGGAACTCTTCCACCGCAGTTCTGCTCCCGAAAGCATAGACATCAGCGCCATGCTTGGACATCTCGGGGCACCAGAAAGCAAGTATGAACTCAATTACAAACTTGTAATGCCATTCGTTGAACGGCTGAAAAAAGAAAAAGCCTGAGTAAAAATCCCGACCTGATACTTGTTTCAGGTCGGGATAATCATAATAAGGTAAAATAGCATGCAAATATTCTGAAAACAATCACACATGCAGATGTTGTGTCTGATTGTTTTTTATGCTTACTCATCTGGCGCTTGATCCAGCGTGTTATGTTGACCAGAGTATCTGGGTCGGATATGCTGACAACAACCTCGACAGGGAAATATTGAATTTCATACAGGCAGGCAATAAAATCATGTTATCGAATGGAATCCGCTCCAAATGTCAGAAGGACATCGAAGCAAATATTTCTGAATACGGAGATCAGGCTACAGAGTTAAACTGGGTGACACCAGAGCGGGCTGTTTCGGCAGAGAAAGAACGTGCTGCAATTCTGTCAGCCATGGATTCAACAATAGAGTTATCTTATAATAAGACAAAGCCCCATCTTGGATCATTATCTCCTGGTTGTCGCATCTGCGGAGAAGGAGGCTGGTCCTGTCTTTTCATTAACGGAAAATGCAACTGTAACTGTTTTTACTGTCCCACAACCCAGGATGAGATCAGTATTCCCACCACCAACCGCATTCCTTTTACAAAATCCAGAGATTATGCGGAATACATCCACCATTTTGGATTTCGCGGGGTAAGCATTAGTGGCGGAGAGCCATTGATTACCTTTGACAAGACCTTGCGTTACATCGAAGCAGTTCGCAATAAAATGGGTGACGATCTGCACATCTGGCTATACACAAACGGTACACTGTTAACCGTCGAGCATGTCCAGGGGCTTAGATCCGCCGGTTTGAATGAGATGCGTTTTGATCTCAGTGCGGTAAACTACGATTTGAAAAAGATCGGCCTTGCAGCCGGGAAAATTCCCTGTATTACGGTGGAAATCCCGGCAATTCCAGAAGACAGTGTGCGTTTGACGGATCTATTAAAGGACATGGTTACGGCTGGCGTCGATCACCTCAACCTGCACCAGTTAAGAATGACTCCACACAATAGCGCAAGGCTTATACCCCGCCCATATACATTTCTGCATGGCGAAAAAGTTACCGTACTCGAATCTGAATTGACAGCCCTTGCAGTGATGCAAAGAGCACATACTCTAGGGATTGGTCTTCCAATCAACTACTGTTCTTTTGTATACAAGCATCACTATCAACGTGCTGCATCTCGACGGCGCAATGCACCCTATATTGCCAAGAATTACGAAGGAGTGACTCAGAACGGTTTTATCCGTGCATTGGCTCTTTTAGGCCCGGCTGATATTCTGTCTCGTCAGGCCGAGCGCTTCCATAGCACCCAAGAGGATTGCTCAAAGTGGCTTCTTACCGAAAAAAAGGATCGCCTGTTCTTTCATGAAAGTCTCTGGCAGCTCGTCGATTTTATGAATCTTGAACTGCGGGCCAGCTATTCTGAAGCCATACTCTCTGCACAGAACAGTTACCGTCGCATATTCAAAGAAATTCGACTGAACCCAAAGTTCAAATTATTTGTTGAAAAACAACCTCATATAATGGATGTTATCATTCCCTGCGACCAGATTTCTGCATTCGAAACGTGCCTGGCATCAACTGAGTCAAACGATGCTTTTCCAAGCGAAAGTTTATCTTCCGACATTCGCGACTATGAATTGATTCATTACAATCTTCAGAAATACTTTTAACTTCAAAGCCGCTGGCTCATAGAACAATGCTTATTTTCATGCTTACAATGAAAACAGCACTATGCTTTGGGCTGGCTTTCCAGAGATAACTCCTTTATTCTTTAAGTGGAGGGAAGAAATAATTACAAGCTTGTGTGTAAGGATTATGTCAGTCTGACTTTCAATTATTTGGAGATAATTCTTAAATGAGAAATCAATTATCATTCCTGTTTATGATCATGACCACAACATCAATATTAATTATGGTAAATGCCTGTGGTTTTCATGATCGCTGTGGAGAAGGCGAAGGTAATATCGATGGAGATAGCGATAGAGATGGAGATGGAGATGGAGAAGTTGTTGAGAGTGAAGAAGGCGAGGGGAATCAACGACTGAGCGCAGAAGGCGACAGTTGTACGAGGACTTCCGACTGTGAAGCGGATCTACACTGCATCGATATGGTATGTGTTGATGTGGAAGAAGGCAACGAAACTCATAACGGCGAACAATGTCATGGTTACATTGAAAAAAGTAAATGTGAAGCTTCAATTCAATGCCAATGGATGGGTGATGCCGAAGAAGGCATCTGTAGTAAAAGCGATGTTATGATATGTATAGAATATGGATATCAGATTACATGTGAAGACGACAGCCGTTGCGTTTGGCTTCTTGATGCTCAGGCCTGTACTGCATCTGAAAAAGCCTCCGAAGTTGAAGGGGAACCCTGGTATGACTCCTCTTCTGGTCTTACCTGGCAGAACCCGCCAACTAAAACCAGAATGAATTGGCAGGCCGCAGTGGATTACTGTTCCAGTTTGACTTTTGCTGAAGGCGGCTGGCGCTTGCCGACCATCGGAGAATTACGCACCCTTATTAGAGGTTGTGTTGACACGGAAACAAGCGGAAATTGCGGAGTCAATGATTAATGTCTTTCAGATGCATCCTGTCACGATAGCGCATGCAGTGGATGTACCGAGAATAGCGGGCCTGCGGATAATTGTTACTGGCCCGATGAGCTAAACGGAAATTGCTTCTGGTTCTGGTCCTCTTCGTCCAGGGAGGATGATGATCAACTGGCATGGCGCGTTGCCTTCAACCGAGGAGAAATATACAACGGATACAAGGACTACAACCATACGGTCCGATGTGTGAAGTAAGATAATCTGGGCTGAACAATATCGGTCATTCAATTTATTTAAAGTATGCATAAACAAATATTATTACGAAGGAAAAAAACAACATGAAAAATCAACTCTCATTCTTGGTTATGCTAGCCATAGTAATGTTTCTGGCTATGAGTTTATTTGTCGCCTGTGGCGATGGTGATACAGATCGAGGGGAGACAGATGGTGATACCGCCGATGGCGATGAACTGGCGGATGGCGATACAACGGATATAGATGCTATTGATGGTAATGATATCAATGAGGAAGAACCAGACACAAATGATAGCGACTTGGTTGATGGTGATGTAATTGACGGAGAAGCAACTGATAGTGAATCTGGTGATGAAGATACGGATGTTTCCGATGGAACCTGGTACGATTCCTCTTCGGGATTGACCTGGCAGAATCCACCTGCAGAAAGCGATATGATATGGCAAGACGCGCTGGATTACTGCTCCAATCTGTCACTTGATGGTGGAAACTGGCGGCTGCCGACAATTTCAGAGTTGCGAACATTAATCAGGGGTTGCGAAGCACTGCAGACAGGTGGAAGCTGCGGTATTACGGACGATTGCCTCTCTTTTTCAGAATGCTGGGAAGGATCCTGCACCGGTTGTGGTGGCGGTACAGGTCCTGGCGATGGCTGCTACTGGCCAGTCGAAATGGAAGGAGCCTGTACCTGGTACTGGTCCTCGTCACCTTATGAGGATGAGATTGGGTATATGTGGTTCATGCGTTTTGTTTTTCCATATGTGCATTACAATGGCAAGCAAGCCGATTATGCTGTCCGGTGCGTGAGGTAAGATTATTAATTTCCAGAACTATTAAGCAATTGTCATTGCTGGAGATATCATTGCTCAAAGACATGCCATTGAAAGATCATTGCAAGATTATCATTGTTTTAACATAAATGTCCATAACTGGCGGGAAGGGTAGGTTTATCTTTTACATGCTTGCACAGGATGGCAATTTTACGCTTTGGCTCGCATGATCTCGACGATACGACGATCTACTCCGCGCATGGCGTGAGATAAGGCTCCAATGTTATCCAGGGTCTCGAAAGCTCTTCTGCCGATGATGCCGTTGGAAGAGGGCACCGAAACACCAACAGAGGCCAGCAGCGCTGCTTCAACTGCCGCACCTGCTGCCGTTGCAAGTTTTAACGCGCACCCCACTTTAGCTCCATCGCAGATTTCTCCAACCATGTTACCGGCCATGTTGTTTACTGCACCTTCTACTACATTGAGATCGTCTGAAAGCAGGCGAGCGCAAGCCGCAGCCGATCCTACACCAGCTTTTATTACACAGCCGCACATGCCACCAAGAAGACCGGTGCCGCGCGTCATCAAGGCGGTGAGAAAATGTCCCAACGCCAGGGCTTCGGCCAGTTTCTTATCATCGATTCCCTTATGCTCCGCCAAAGCCAGCGCTGGAAGTGTGGCCATTATTCCCTGGTTCCCCGATCCTCCGCTGGCCATAACTTCCATTTCATATCCCGACATTCGTGCGTCA
>Ga0172375_10001012_pt1 | contig 45430 bp, 37 predicted proteins | sample LakKiv1m_FD_114537 | JGI IMG/M metagenome (GOLD analysis project Ga0172375, IMG submission 114537) | Freshwater microbial communities from Kabuno Bay, South-Kivu, Congo - kab_092012_11.1m | ecosystem: Environmental > Aquatic > Freshwater > Lake | place: Democratic Republic of the Congo... | reverse complement strand
CAGCAATTGCAGGAAGAGAAAGCGAAGTTAGAGGAAGAATTGGAAATGTTGAACTTGGAGGGAATCGATCAGGATGGAATTAAAGCTTACATCGATGCTTTGGAAGTGGTGTTGGAAAACGGCGAAAACGAACAAAAAAAGCACCTGCTCCGGGTATTAGTGGAGAAAGTGCTTGTGCATGATAAAGATAGATATGAATTCTGGTTCAGATTGCCGGACGGAAAGATTTTCGACCAGTCTTTCCAAAACGCCGAAAATGGCGATTCTAACTCCTTATCTGTCAGCCAGTTAGCCGAACAGGTTGGCAATCATATACAACTCGCTCGGCGCACTGTCGTGACTGCAAACCGCAGGTGGGGTGTCAGAATGTTTACTGAACTAATATATGACGGCAGACCACAAAAGCGCAAATTCATAAGGGAAAATCTGAAAATCGGCTTCCGAAAGCCAAGAAGCCATAAGCCCAGAATTATGGGAAACATCGGAGAAGGTGTTTCCCATTTTTTATGTCCTGAACACAAGGTATGGCTGCCTAAACAAAGGTACTATGAAACTCTCGAAGAGAAGCGAAACGCCCGGATTATATTGGCGGAAGACTGGCTTCAAGGTTTAAAGAACGGTATTTATCAGAATCGCGCCGATATAGCCCGAAAGAATAATTGCAGCCGGGCTTGGGTGACAAAAGTGATGAACAGCCTGTCCGAATAATTCATCTCACAGTTTGCTTGCCGAAAGAATCATCCTATCATTCCGAAAGAATAAGTCTCTATTAATCAATCAGATATAACAATATTCAGTCTAAAAAATTCTTACTTTCGCTCGTCGACCGAAAGAAAGGCGAAAGAAAAATCTGAACTAATTCTTGGGGGATTGAATACAGGTACTACTTGAAAACAGCTTAGTCATTTTTACTCTCTCTGCAAATTCCAACAGGATAACTCCCCCCTTTTTCATCTTTCTTAGTCGAATCTGCCTGAATCCTTCCAAAAAATTTAATGGTATTTTAAAAACATAAGGTTCTATTTGTGAATTTGTGGGTCAAAGTTGGGCAAATCGAGATTGCCCTGCAGTTCATCAAGTTTAATCTATCAATTTGCTAATCACGAAACCTTTAAGGGGCAGGTTTTTCCTATTAATGTCGCTATCTTAATAAGAACCTCAAGGATTTAATGATTAAAAACTACAACCATAAAATCCATGCTTGCCCCTTATTTTTCAAATATTTAAATCATTATTTTATTACAGATTGACCCACAAATTCACAAAGACAGCCAAACATAATTATTTCATACAGCATGAAGCCAATTATTAATTTGTTTCTTAGGTAGTTTTTTCAAATTTTATATTTTGACGAGGGACAGCAGGTCTTTTTAAGTTTTATATTTTTGTGAGGGATAAGGATAACTATATAGTATTCTGAGATTGAATATTATCAATAAGTTGATTCCATATTTTATTCCTGTTCCACCAAGTATCTTCCGATAATATAGTTAATTCTGCAGTCTTCTTTTGATAATGGCTTTCATGAACATTCAGTAATTCAATCATTTTCTTCGCATGTGTTATATTTGCATGTGATGAATCAGGATTGTAAAAATCTATTTTTTCGAATTCAGGTATAGTCTTTTTAACTGATTCAACGAAACGCCACGATCGTATAAAAGTCAATCTTATTGTACTATTTTCTTTCGTATTTCTATTTATAGTTTCTATTTGCTTGGAAAAATAACATCTTACATTTTCAATCCCAATTTGTTTGACTAATGACAAACTTGGAATAGAACAATAAGAAAAATCCAAAATATTACACTCTTTACGAGAATACCATCTTCTATCTAATACCTCAGTACCGTATTTTAATTTATAGTATGGTAAATAACAATAAGTATAATTTCCGGGAAAGCACTGGTATTCCAAGAAATCAAACTTAAAGCTGCTACTTGTACTAACATCTTGTGCTTTTGTTATATTATTCATCGTTTCGTTATAACTTTGCACAGTTTCACCAGGAAAATTCAGTATTATTGTAAAAGTTGTGGGAACTCTATACTTATTTACCCATTTGACAATTTTATGAAATTTATCTATATATTGTTTTGGGGATTTTGTCTTATTCATGTTCATAAGTGTATGTGAAGATAAACTTTCTACACCGATAGTAATATCTGAATTAAACTGGGAAAGCAGTTCTATCGTCTTTTCAGAAATTGTATCGACTCGGAAATTAAACCAGAAAATCTGACTATATTTATACTGAATGAGTTTTTCTAATAAACCATATTGCCATTTGTCGTTCAATCCAAAAATCATGTCTTTAATAACAATTTTAGCAGGATTATATACTTTAATGACATTATTAATAGAGTTCAAGGCTTTATCTATACTGCAACTATTATATGAATTATTGTGTAAAAAAGGCTCTGAACAAAATTCACAAGTAAACGGACATCCCTGACTTAACTGTAAGTTGACAGCTAATGGATTTACTTGATCAATATAAGGATAGTCTTTATATAACATTAGATCTGGATCAGCGCTGTCTTTGGAAAAAGTACACATTCTTTGGATTGAACGCCCAAGAATAAGTGCGTCAAAAAACCTGATACCACATCCGCGTACAATGAAGTCAATATCACTGTGTTTTAAAAAATCCGATTTATCTGCCAAACAATGATAACCCCCAATAACAATCATCGATTTGGGAAATATTTTTTTTATTATCGATACCAAAGTTATAGTACTGCCATAGTTAAGGCTTGTATAACAAGAAATCCCTATTATATCTGCTGAACCTAAACTTTCCAACCTAGCATAAACTTTTAAAATGAAGTTATTAATTTCTTGAGCATCTATAGGACGACCAAACTCTAGTTCAAAATCAAGTATTTGAACATCGCAATTAAGTTTCACCAAGTGACTATATAGCTTAACAAGTTGTGTCTTAATAATCATCGGAAATGTAAATTGATCGGGACAATAAAACTGTGATGGATAAATTAGCAACACTTTTTTTCTTTTATCATTCATGCCTAAGTTCTCACGTTTTTAAAGAAAGAAGTAACGGCTTGACTGATATTTTTTATATCGTCCCATGATAGTGAAGGATGTACCGAAAGGTTAACAATTTGACTATTATGTGCTTCTGTAAATGGTAATTTGATTTTTTCATTTCCGACAAATTGAGGGAGATGATGCAGATTAGTTTTATATAGCTTTTGAACATATATTTCCTTTGCAGAAAGATATTTTATCAGTTCATCTCTACGGGATGTTAATAAAGGAAAACTATAGTAAACAAGACTTTGATTTTGATATGGCTTAAGTGTCCGTATTTCTGTCAATGGTTCAAAATACTGATAATAATATTCCGAATATTTTTGCCTGATTTCCGACCAGTTTGGCAGATAATCTAAAAGAAGGTTCAAAATGACAGCCTGTAATGCGTCAAGTCGGGCATGTTCAGCATCGGGATAGAAAACCTCTCTGTCGTTCTCATCAGCATAGTAGCGCAGCTCTTTTAATCTTGAAGCTATGGATGATTTGTTCGTTAAAACTATGCCTGCATCGCCAAACGCGCCAAGTGTTTTTGTTGGATAAAAACTAAAACATGCATATTCAGAATTGGAACCTAGATAAACTTCATTAACTTTTGTACCAAAAGCATGTGCACAGTCTTCAATGACCTTTAAATTATTTTGAGTCGCTATTTGTCGTATCTTTTCAATTTCTGCAATAATACCATAAAGATGTACTACAAGTATGGCTCTGGTATTTTCATTGATAACTTCTGCTAATCTTTGAGGATCCATTTGACCGGATGAAGGATTAATTTCACAAAAAACAGGTTTTGCACCGATATGTCGAATTGCCTGCAAAGTCGCATAATATGTATTTCCAACGGTTATAACTTCATCATTAGGGCGTACGCCTGCTGCTTTCAAGGCAAGTATAATTGCATGAGTACCGCTTTTACATCCGACCGCTTCTGAACATTTAAATATTTTACAAACTTTACTTTCAAATTTTTGCACTGATGGACCAAGTATATATGATCCATCCAATACAAACTTTTTAATAACATCACCTATATCAGGAACTATATTCGCAAAAAAGTTTGTAAAACGAACTGGGGGTATCATTGTTCACCTATGTAATTTAAACTGATTAAAAGAAGCAACTGTGGATTGGATCCGATAACTCACCTTCCTGAAATTTGATATTTCCGTTTTTAATGCCTTCTAAGTATTCATTTAGAACTCGATATGAACATAATTTACCACAATTTCTTGGTGTGACTAAATTATTTCTTTCCTCGGAAGCATTATATACCAGAATATCTTTTAAAGAAGAATTTTTCAGATTTCCAGCGGAAAAATCGATACGATCCCTAAGAAGCTTACAAAAAACATATTCCGAACTCGAGGTGATTGCTGTACAAAGTGAATGAATGTGGCAACCCTTAACATTATGTCGTTTAGTATAATCGGATATAGTGAAATGAATTTTAAAGTTATTCGTAGTATATCTATCTTCCATTTTTCTCAGAAATGGCACTACCACATTTAGCCACCAGCATTGGTAAGATGAAATTCCTATTTGATTATAGTCATGCTTCGCCTGAAAGTAATCACAACCGCAATCATGTGCAAAACCTATAAGGTGTTCTATTTCACTGAAGTTGTCCTCATTGATTGTACTCCCAATTCCAACATTGATAGTGTCAAATTGACAAAGCGAACTTACTGAACCTCTTAGGGTTTTAAACAGAGAATAGGAACTATTATGAATTTTGGTAAAATATGACTCATGTATAGCATCTAAATGGATGCGAATCCAGTCACAACATTTCGCAATAATTGGTATATTCTTTTGATTAAGAAGTGTTCCGTTTGTAAGCAATCCCACTCTTAAACCAATATCATAAGCATACTTGATGATTTTCGATGCATGGGTGTGGAGCAAAGGTTCACCGCCACCTGTAAGTATCATCGCTTTTATGCCATTCTTCACTAATTCGGATATTTCAAACTTCGCTTGAGAATAATCTTTTTCAATACACATTTCTTTATTTAATAATTTCCAGGAACAACTTGTGCATGAGTAATTACACTTGTTGGTGATATCCATTTCAATACAAATTGGCACTGTTTCCTTACCCTGAATAAACCTGCTCAACCATTCTCTGTTATCGCTGAGTTTGTAAATACTATTGAACTGTTGAAGTTCCATATTTATATATTCATTCAAATATGATTGTATGATTGTAACACTTTAGTTCTTTGAAGTTATTTTCATTTTGGGGAACTTTTTTAGGCGTACACGGGTTCTTTCATAAAATCCATTATGGTCCATCGGAAAGCGGAAAATGACCCGGTTAACGCCAAAAAAGTGGTTGAGACTATTGTCCAGCAAATTCAATCCGGCGACATCGAAAGAGCCATCGATTTTATCCTTGATCTGGCGGCTAAGGGTATCATCCGCGATCCCGATAACAACCCCGCGCCCACCGCTACCTCCGGTTCCATTCCGGTTTACCAAAAGCCTAATAAAAAGAAACACCATAAGAAACCAGGACGGAAAAAAGGTCATCCCGGAGTATCCCGTAAAATCCCGGAAAAAATCGATAAGCACGAAGAACACAAGCTGGAATTCTGCCCCCACTGCGGGACGCCTTTCAAAGACCCGGTCGACAGCCACCTTCGATACCTTGAGGAAATCCCGCCGGTGCAGCCGGTGGTGACCGAACATACCATTCACCGCTATTGGTGCACCTGCTGCCATAAGATAGTGGAACCGGTCTTCACCGAAGCCATGCCGGGCGATAATATTGTTCTGCCCCGAGTGGAAATGGACAAATGGGTTGATTAAATTAGTGAGTCAACTCATTAGGAGAGTCCATTATGAAAGACCGGCGAAAGCACTATTCTGCGGAAGAAAAAGTGGCGATTTTACGCCGTCATTTGCTGGACAAAGTGCCGCTATCGAAACTCTGTGAAGAGATAAAAATCCAGCCCACGGTCTTTTACCGCTGGCAGAAAATGTTCTTTGAAAAGGGGGCTTTAGTCTTCGGTCAACAGCCGGATAAAAACAATGAGCAGCTGCAGAAGCGAGTCAATCAATTGGAAGAAAAACTTAAAGTTAAGAACGAAGTCCTGTCGGAATTGATGGAAGAACACATCGCTTTAAAAAAAAGTCTTGGGGAAATCTGAACGAAAAGTGGGTTGTTCCATCCATTCGTGACAAGGTGGTTGATTTTGTCATCTATTGGTCAAAGCGCCTGGAAACGCCTGCTGGTTCATTTATTGGTTGGTTAAGAGTCTCCCGCAGCAAGTTTTATCAATGGCGTTCCCGCTATGGGCAGGAAAACCGTCATAATGGTAAAATCCCCCGCGATTATTGGCTTCAAGAATGGGAAAAACAAGCGATCATCTGTTATTACCAAGAACATCCTGCCGAAGGATATAGGCGGTTGGCATTTATGATGATCGACGCCGATGTTGTTGCAGTCAGCCCCAGCAGCGTTTGGAGAGTCCTTTCCGAAGCTGGATTGCTGTGCCGATGGAACCGTAAACCTTCCTTAAAAGGAACAGGATTTGTACAGCCCTTGCTTCCGCATCAGCATTGGCACATTGATATTTCTTCACTGCTGTCCAAAATAATATATTCTAACAAAATTGCTCTTTAAAAATTAACTGTTTAGGACAGGTTTCAACCCATTTTCCAAAACAGGTTGGCTGTTTTTGGAAAGATGCTGTCCAAGATTTAGACGCCATAGGTCTATCTGTAAGTCCGGCGGCGGCTGCACTGGGACGTCATAAGGGGCGTCGATCCAAGCCCATAAATTCCTGTAAGTGAACAAGTTCATTCTCAGAAGCGCCACTAAATTCGACAATGACCAATTTATCTTTGAACAAAGCTGCAGATATTTCAGAATCAAAATGGCGATTAATGCTGTCCAAATCTGTATCTTAAGCGCATTCGGCGAAGTTCCCACGAAAGTTTTAATCTTCAGGTTCTGTTTTATCGCTTTGAAAAAGATTTCGATTTGCCACCGTTCTTTGTAAATCATAGCTATCGTTGTAGCCCCGAATTTCAGATGGTTCGTCAGAAGCACAATGATTCTTTCGTTTTCGGCGTCCCATACTTCAACCCGGCGAAGTAAGTAAGGGCATTTCTTTTTCGAATCGGCATTCGTGAAACGGATTAGCTGGTCGCTGAGAATATTGCGGTTTTCCGGCGGATTAAATTTTTTCACCACTTCATAAGCGGCGTTATCTTTCAAACGGGTCACAAAGTAGATTTTACTATCGGTCCAATCTTTGTAAAGACTGTAATCGGTAAACCCCATATCCATAGCGACAATGCTTCCTGCCGGAAATTTCAGCGTTCTGGCGATGTTGATTTCATGAACGCTGCCTTCGGTGATGTGAGCGTAAACCGGCAGATAACCGTCGTGGTCGAGCAATAGGTGCATTTTCACCGCGCCCTTGGTTTGGCGGAATTCAGCCCATTCGAACATGGAAAGACATAGCTCAATGACCGTAGCGTCCAGGGAAAACAGTTTATTCTTGAAACGGAACTTACGCTTCTTTTCGCTGGCTTTGGCTGTGCATTTGAACAACAGCAGATAAAACAATTCTTCAAAGACCTTGAAGGAACGATGCTCGTTGGCGTAAGATAATGTGGATTTATTAGGAGCTTTGCTAACGCCAAGATGTTTAAGTTTGCCCAGACAAGAAGATAATCCATTGCAGATTTCGCGCAGTGAATGCGCTTGCGCTAATTGGCAAAACAGCATAGCGACAAATTGATCCCAGCATGTAAAACCTTTGCTGTATTTTTCGGATTTATTTTTCCGAACAATTTTAGCGAATTCCGGCTTTTGGAAAAGAGCAAGGATTTGACTGAACATAGAACAATATTGACTCATTATATCTCCGGTTTAGGGTGGATGGGATTATTGACTATATCCCTTATACTCCATTCCTATTCCGGAGTTTAAAAAATATTTATTTTGGACAGGTCTGATATTTCTTATATCAACATCTGCGGAACCTTCTATTATTTATGCGCAATCTTGGACGGCCGTAGCCGCTATATTGTGCATTGGGATATTCGGGAATCAATGACCGAAGCCGCCATTGAAATCATCCTGCTGGCGGCTAAAGAACTGTATCCGAATGAATCCCCGCGCATAATCTCGGATAACGGCCCGCAGTTTATCGCCAATGATTTCAAGGAGTTCATCCGTATCTGCGGGATGACCCATGTCAGGACTTCCCCCTATTATCCGCAGTCCAATGGAAAGATTGAGCGTTGGAATCAATCGGTGAAACGGGAGTGTATCCGGCCGGGAACGCCGCTTTCTAAGGATGACGCCAAACGATTAGTCGGCGTCTATGTCTATCATTATAATAATGTCCGTTTACACAGCTCTATCGGTTATATTGCCCCTAGAGATAAGCTTGAAGGACGCGAGAACATCATCTTCACAGAACGGAACCTTAAACTTAAAGCCGCTAAAGAAAGAAGAAAATCGCTGAAGCAAGCTGAAAATACTCTAAACAAAATTTGATATATTTGCTCTTCTTCAATATATTCTGTCTATCGGTTGAAACAGAAGCGGGCTCTGCTGGAGAGCAACCCGCCGAGGGATAGACCGATGACAACTCATCTATACGATGATAGGACTTCGGGGGGAGTAATTCCCCCGGTCCTTATTGTTCAATCTATCATCGGATGATAGATTGTCCTATACCTTAAAAACTCAAATTTCACTTTCACTAATTCATAAGTTTTAAACAATTTTACTCACTTAAATTACAAAGCCATTTGTCCAATTCCCGTTGAACCAGGACAATATCGGGCTTCGAGTTTACATCTTCACCGCTTATCTGCACTATGCTTTAGGTATCAGCGTGGGAAATTTGGTGAAAATTCTGCATCAGCTGTTTCAGTTCAGACTGAGTCCCGGCGCTTTGATAAAGGTTGGCAACGCTTAGCCAAACTTCTGAAGCCGGAATATGAGGCTATCGCGGAAAAAGCCAAAAACAGTTCCGTTTTACATCTTGACGAAACCGGCTGGCGCGTAAATGGGATCACCCACTGGCTGTGGTGTTTCACCAACAAAGACCTTTGTTACTATGTCATCGACAAATCGAGGGGGTCTGCCGTCATCAAAAGGGTATTGGGCGAAATATTCAGGGGCGCCCTGATCAGCGACGTTTTCAGCGCCTACAACAAGTTTCAAGCGTGGGCGAAGCAAAAGTGCTTGTTTCATCTCTTCACCGAATTGGAGAAGGTGGAAGCGCGGAATTACTCTCCCCAGTGGCAGCATTACCGTCAGACGCTGTATTCCCTCCTGAAACAAGCAGTCAAACTGTGGGAAATCCAGTCCGATATTTCCAAAGAACATTTTCAGGCGCGCAGGCACAGTATCGAAAAGCAATTCGACCGCCTGCTGAATGCGCATTATACAGACGCCGATTGCCAGCGGTTATGCCAACGCCTGCAAAAACACCGTCAGGCCATCTTCACCTTTTTGTATCAAGAGGGTGTGAGTCCCTACAACAATCACGCGGAACAGCAGATGCGGAAGCCGGTGTTAGCGCGGCGTATCTGCCAGCGGAATCGTTCTTCAGAGGGCGCGGAAACGCAGGCGGTTTTGATGTCGATTTTCCGCACTTCGGAACTGCAGGGTGAAAATTCCATACTATACACTGAAAAATTGCTGAAGAACAGACTCAGAGAAAATATTATTAATCCGGTCAATTAATAGTGGACTTTTTCATGGGTGCTGTCATTCGCCCTCGCATGACAGCCAAGCTAAAATTCCGGCAGGCGGGGGTGCCTGCCGGCACAAAATAGTACACTATAATTCGCCCTGATTAATATTAACAAAAATTAAATCAAAAAAGCGGCTTAGACTTCAAACCAGTATAGTGTTACCAATTTATTAAAATAGTTCTGCTTTTGTCGAAATCTTCAATTCTCTCTGCCCTTATTTCGTTTGGAGATAATGATTCAGCTATGCGCAATCCACTTTCGATACCACTGCGAATAGATTCTTCCGTATGGTTAAGGCCATAAGGGCTTACCAAAAAACGTTCCTGTAATAATTGAAATCGCTTGAGTTGGTAATCCCTAACATAATTATATTTCATCTCATCATGCAATCTCCAAAAGACTATCCAGTTCCGATTTACATAGAAACGCAAATGAAAATGGTTTATTCCCTCCCCAACAGATCCCTGGTGATAGGCAATTGATTTTGGATCGCATATACATCGCCAACCTTTTGATCTTGCCCTAAATGACATGTCACTTGATTCGTAATATATTTTAAACACTGGATTAAGGATACCTACTTGCTCAAATATCTCTTTGCGAATGAGTGTCGAAAGGATTGAACAGCTTGGAAGATTATTGAGCAAGGAAATATCATCCGGGAGTGAAGTCATAGGCCAACATTGATGATTTTTATCATATCGATGTCCACAGGAATATAGAACATTTTTATCCTTAAAACTTCTAACCAATGGCTGAATTATTCCTGCATCTGAATTTACATTGGCCGAATCGATAAGCTTGTTAAAAGTATCTTCTTCAACACGGTTATCCGCGTCACATAGAATATAATAATCCGGATCATATCTTTTATATATGTATTGTAAACCTGCATTGACAGCGTCACAGTATAGATAGTTGAAGGGATTCATTAATACATCGACCATCGGATAGTGCTCAAGGATGTACTCTATTGACCCATCGCGACTATAATTATCCATAAAAACTAACTTAACCAGTTCGTCTTTTATACTCTGGGAAGCGGTGACTATCGAATCAAAATTACCGTTTTTAAGATCTGAGATCGAGTTGTACCCAAGTATCATTATTGCTATATTAATTGACATATGGAAGCCTATTTTTAATGAGAATTTCAGTAAATATCACATATTTGTGAACAGTATTATAGCCTGATGGTAAGTTAAGCTGGAAAACAGGTTCTGTTCTTTACAATATCACAGTTAGTTTATCACTATAATCGTTCGGAACAGGAAACAAAGAAAGACAGTAACCTCGATATATTCTTCAATTTCTTCACCTGTCCGAAAGTGTATAAAAGGTATCCAGAACGCCTCACCTTTTCCAAGTTCCGAGGACGGATCTGTATTAATAATCCCACTACCAAATTCAATCATGTCATCAGGAAACCGTAAGAATGGACTGATTGCAGATAAACTGCGGACTGTTGAGTCCATTAATTTGACAAAGAATGCGGAAATTATTAAGTCGAGGAACAAAGCGTTGGAAACGAAGATAAACCCTTCGCTAGACTCTTAATATCCATACTTTTTGGCGATGTTACCTGCAATTTTAATAAAATTGATTAATTTATCCTGGTGTTCGAAATTTTTCCATTCACCGCTAACACCTTTCCTGTAAAACGAATCCAAGCTTTCCACGCCATTGTTTCGCCCACCAGATAATACTGAAAAGGTATTTAAACTAATTATCTTGTCTAACAGTTCATCGCTAAATTGTAAATCTAAAAAAACAAACAAATTCGAAAGGATTTCATTTGTATTACATAGTAGATCCTCAAAACGAATGAGCTGACAGTTTAACTGTGAAAAATATGGTTCATTTAAAATGATATCATCACGCCAGCTTCTAAAACTTTCATCCCAATCCATTCTTCTGTAACCAATAACTCTGTCTATTACAAATGGTTCTGTTCTTCTGCAATGGCAAAATAATGAAATCGATCTGTCTCGACCATCACGCATCATATATATTATTTTTGCTTCAGGAAAAAACTCTTTAATTTTGGCTATACTCGTCCGCGGGGTTTTATCTACCCAATATTTGGCATTAGGATTGGCTATACCTGCAGATTGCGAAATTAGGTTATCAACAATGCTAAAAAAAGTTTTCCGTAAGAATAAATCTTTGTTCTTTTGATCAATCCAATGGTTCCAAGGCTTGTCTGCCCAGCGGTCAAGATAGTGGAAAATGATGTACTCTAAGGACTCATCATCATAAAGGTTTTGTAGATGTCGTTCAGGCGATGAAAGTAATTCCTCATGGTCTAACATTCCTGCTTCATAATTGACATAAACCTCAGGATGAGAGGAAAGCAATTTCGCAATCCATGTAGTTCCACTCTTATGCATTCCTGTAATAAATATTGGTAACATAATTCATATTAATATTATAGAGAGTGTTGATTAATTATCAGACTTTTTACTTATATTACTTGAATTGATTTTTAAGAAATAAATTTATCCTTTTTCCGTAGCGGAGCGGATTTTTGACCTAAATATATCAAATTTACCTTGCGGAAAGCGCTCTTTTTGCCCTATTTCTTTTATTTATATTGACTTAGAGCTACTTGTCCCAGAAACTGGGGCAAGAGTATCACCAAGACCTTCAAATCATACAATATAGCGGTCAGCAGGTTCTGAATGGTCACTTTCGCCCGCCCCCAATACCTAGCCCGTCCACAGCCATGATGCTTTTTAAGCACGGCAAAAAACCTTTCTATATGCTGGCGCAGCTTGATTGCTCTTTGATACTCCAAAGTCTTCGGCTTTTGCGACCGCTTCTTACGGCTGATATGCGATTTTATCCCCTGCTTTTCCAACTGCTTATGATTATATGTACTGTCATAAATCTTGTCGGCAGTCACCACTTGCGGCAGCGGCCCTGCCACCATTTCCATCAGGTAGTCGCTGTCGTGGATGTTGCCGCTTGAGGTGCCACTGTTGGTGATCATATCGTACTTTGCATCTATGCCAATATAGTGCTTGTAGCCGAAGAACCTCTTCTTCTTGGATTTAGCGCCTTTGCAAGCGTCAGGGTCAAGGCTGCCTGGAAAGCGCCGCCCTCTCCTGCTGGCTATCGTCCTGGGATGCTTTCTGTAGCGCCTTGAATACATCCACATTCACCTGCATATGAGTGGAATCCACAATGTCCAGCTGGTCTGAAACCACCCCGTTTTCCCGGGCAAGTTCCACTATCTTATTGAAGATAGCGGTGAAATCCTCAACCCCCAGTCGGTCGCGGAAACGGGACAGCGTGGAATGGTCAGGAGCGGTATCGTCCACTTCCAGACCCAGAAAATATTTGAAAACCAAATTCTGATTACATTCGTTTACAATCTCCCGTTCAGAACGGTTGTAGAGGAAAGCTAACAGCAGCATTTTAAACAGCAGAACTGGATTTTCACCCTTGCGTCCGAGGCGGCTGTAATATTGGTCTTATTCTTCTTCTATGAAGAAAAAGTTAATGTTTTCATTCAGTTTCACTAAAAAATGGTTGCAGGGGATAAGGTGATTGTAGATTTGGCTGTCAAAGAACGACTTTTAGCGGCGTTGCGATTTGAAGGGTTTCATATTAGTTCCTGAGTTAAATGTATTCAGGGATTAATATAGCCAAAACCCGGGAAATGTCAATTATTGCAAGCGAAATGATGGGTATTTTTCAACAGTCTCAATAAAGTACGGTTATATCTCAGGAAAAATGTCTGTACACTACTGCTGAATCAACTGTATTCGATTCCATTTTTTCGAATGCTAAGCTTTAGGTTTCCCCTGTTATCATTCATTTCAATCATAGGTTCAAACACTTTATCGCTTATTTTGACAGCAAGTATTTGGTCGATAAGCCAAGTTTTATGATCGTTAAACGCTTGTAACCACCGGTCGGAAACTTCTATTTCAAGATGTATCCTGTCACTATAGTCAAGTTTCCTCTCCTTTCGAAGATTCTGAATGATCCTATTTAATTCTCTTGCATCTCCTTCAGATATTAACTGATCGGTCAGCGAATAGTCTACTGCTAAAATGAAATTATGGATGGATATTACCTCTTGATTGTTAATTTTCGCTGAATAAACAATTTCAAAATCAGCTTGATCGATATAGACTTCCCCGATTTGAACACTTCCGTCAGAATTAATGCTGAATTTGCCATCGTCAGCCAACTTCTTAACTTCATTGAAGTTGCTTTTTAAACGAGGCGCTAAGTTTCGAGCATTTAATTTTAAACTTATTTTGGAGAATTCTAAGCTGTCTTGATGATAAATGATCTCATGAATGTTTGTCTGTTCTTTAATTAAATCACCATAGACCTGGACAATCGATTCGTCAACACCTGAAATTAGGATTTTTGAAAGAGATTGACGCATTTTTATATTGATTCTTTCGCGGATGTTTCTTACTGCCTTAATAATCTGCCGAACATTTTCGATCTCCTTACTTAACTTTTCATCGATTCGCTCCGGGTGTTCATCGGGCCAATCCATCAAATGCACTGATTCATTATGCATTTCCAAAAAGATCATTTCCGCCGTAAATGGAATAAAAGGAGCTGATAATTTAGCAAAATTATACAGAGTCGTATAAAGAGTATTAAAAGCTTGATTACAGTCTTCAGTAAGTTCAGATACCCAAAATCTTGCTCGATTAATCCTAATATACCAACCTGATAGAGTTTCTATAAATTCACGAATCAGTTGGTAGCATCTTGGGAGATTATACTCTTCAATGGCAGACTGAATGTTAATTCTGAACAACTCCAACTCGCTAAGCAGATATCTATCATTGACATTTTCCGCAATTTCAATTTCTAATGGAGTATAACCTTCTAATAATTTTGCATAAGCTGAAAAGAAATGGAATGAGTTCCATAAGGGTATAAGATACCTGCGAACTGCATCCTTTACATCACTTTCCGAAAAACGAATATCTTCACCCTTTACTACTGCTGAAGAAAGAAGAGATATTCTGAGAGCATCGCTTCCATGTCTGTCAATGAGTTCAAGCGGATCGGGAAAATTTTTCAGCCTCTTTGACATCTTTCTGCCATCTTCAGCCAGAATTACTCCATGACATATAGCATTATTAAACGGATGGTTATCGAAAAGTAAAGTCGACTCTACCAACATGGTATAAAACCAACCACGTGTCTGACTTATATATTCAACAATGAAATCCGCCGGAAAATTTGATTCGAATTCGTCCTTATTCGAAAAAGGATAATGGACTTGAGCGAATGACATGCCACCGGATTCAAACCAACAATCCAAGACCTCTTCAATTCTGGTAAAATTCCCTGAACAATCACATTTCCAGGTTATCTCGTCGCAAAAAGGCCTATGAAGATCTGTAATCGTTCTTCCGCTTTTCTTTGAAAGTGAGTCAACGGAATCCGGCACATAGATTGCACCACAATTATCACAACGCCATACCGGAATTGGCGATCCCCAATATCGGTTGCGGCTGATCGTCCAATCTCGGGCGTCTTTAAGCCATAGACCAAATCTCCCATCACGGATATGATTAGGAATCCAATTGATGTTTGCATTGTTTCTGAGTAAGTCTTCGCGGAAGTCGGAAACGCGAACATACCAGCTATTGACGGCACGATATATCAACGGCGTATCACATCGCCAGCAATGTGGGTAATTATGCTTATATTGCTCCCTTTTGAATAGGACTTTATTCTCTTTTAATTGTCGAATGATGTTTTTATTCGCTTCAAATACATGCATATCTGTTAAATCCGGCACCTTGCTCGAAAAACTCCCATCTTTATTAAGCGGATCGAAAATTGGTACGCCTATAGACTGGCAGGCATTGTAATCATCTTCACCAAAAGCCGGAGCCATGTGGACAATTCCGGTACCAATCGAGGTGTCTACAAAGTCAGATACAATAACTACAAAAGCTTTCGAAAATTCTTCACCTGCTACATAAGGAAATATTGGTTTGTACTTGTTACCTGCAAAATATGCGCCCAAGCATTTTTTCAATATCTTTTTATTGCTCAATAATTCCTTATATCTGTCAATCGCTTGTGATGCAATCCATATATAATTTTCACTGTCAAATTCGACCAAAGAATATTCAATATCTTTGCCAACGGCAATGGCTAAATTACTTGGCAAAGTCCAGGGTGTTGTGGTCCATATTATATACTTAATTTTCGAATCAATCGCATCTTCTATCAAAACAGTAATGGCAGGATCTTCTTTCTCACGGTATGAATCGTCCAAGCCTGTTTCAAAGTTTGAAAGAGGTGTTTGACACCGTGTACAATATGCAAGGATCCTGGGCATCTCAAAAATTAAACCCTTTTGATAAAGTTCATGAAAAGCCCACATAATGCTTTCCATAAAATCGAAATCCATCGTCTTATACTGCCGCGAAAAATCAACCCATCGGCCAATCCTGTTTATCACTTCAATCCACTCCTTTGCATATCTTAAGACAATACTTTTGCATGCTTCGTTGAATTTTCCAATGCCATATTCTTCAATTTCAGCTTTTCCATTAAGATTCAATGCCTTTTCTATTTCAAATTCAACAGGCAGTCCGTGACAATCCCACCCCCAAACGCGATCGACATACCGACCCCGCATTGTAAAATAGCGAGGAATGGTATCCTTCAAATATGATGTGAGAATGTGGCCGTAGTGAGGAGTACCTGTCGCAAAAGGAGGACCATCATAAAAGATATAAGGCTTTTTATCCTTGTTTTTTTCTAACGACTTCTTGAAAATTTGATTCCGATTCCAGAATTGAAGAACTTCTTCTTCCATCTTAGGAAAATTGATATTAGTATTTGAATCCATACAACACTTTCATATAGGCTTTTTATAAATTTTTTGGTATCTACAAAGTTCTTTGATCAAATTCAAATTTGCGCTTTAACAATAATCGGTTCTTTCACATTATCGCGAAAATTGTGCAGGACTTTTTTGCCATAGTCAAACCAATCCTGACCCTTTTGCTGACTGCTGACCAGCAGACTCATCAAGATCTCATGCGCATCCGCGCCCTTGCGGGAACGATTGCCGCCGGAGATTTTCCGAATCACCACATTAGGCCGGATTTTCCGTTCCGCCAAATTGTTGGTGCAATCCACTTCAGGATTATCGACAAAGGTAAAGAGTTCATGCGCGTATGAAACTACTAAATCAGCCAAACGGATGCCGTCGGGGTCGGTAAATTCCATATCCCCCAGTTCCAAAGCCCGCTGGATTAAACGCTGCCGCCGCCGCGCAAATACCGGCGGAACGTATTTCTCCCGCCTGGCTTTCAAACGCTCGGAATCGTGCCGCAGCCGGTCGACTTTGCGCTTCAGCCACGATAATTCCCCGCTGTCATTACGCTCCGCTGCTTCGTGAAACTTCCGCCCCAAATGAGTATGGCATTTCTGCTTGCGGTAAGGCAGCGGATGATAGGCGGTGTAAAAGTCGGAATTGATGACACCCTGATAATCTTCCCCCAACGCATCTTTAGCGACTTGACTGCCCCGGCTGTGATTAATGCGGTAATAAGTGTGAAATTTATCGGTGAAGACCCATAAATAATTGTTGAACCCGCTTACCCGCCAGCCGGTTTCGTCGATATTCAGCGCCGGACTGCCGCGAATGGCCTGCAAAAGCGCCTCCGCTTCCCCCGCAAAACCGCGGCTGAGGCGCAGAATCCCCTGCGACAATGCGCTGTCGGTAGTTTTCAGCCCGCAGGTTTTTTCCAGCATGGAAGCGATTTTATTGAAAGGCAGGGCAAAATAATATTTGAAAAGAACCGCCGCCAGCAGAACTCGAGGTCCCAGCTTGGAATGGGGAACTTCATCGCCCTGCGCCGGAGCGTCTTGAACCTTATGGCAGCCGGGACAGCGGTAGCGGAAATGCCGGAAACAGGTTACCTTGATATGGGCGGGGACAATGTCTTCCTGAAAATGATCCCAAAAACTGATGCGGTTTTCCCAGCTTAGCGAATGCCCGCAATCGGGGCAGTGGTCGAGCGTCTGTTCCACCACTTCATCTGCCTGCGCCGGTCTTTTCCGTCCGCCGCCGGGTTGGCCGGGCTTCTTGCCCAGTTTTTTACCCCGCTTATCTTTATGCTTGGAGGGTTTAAACAGCGGTTTGTTTCCGCCAGAACCTGACGGAGTATTTCCGTCGGTTCACTGCTTGACCAAAGCTTCCAATTCGGTGATGCGGGCTTTAAGCTTCTGGTTTTCCGCTAAAGTGTTAAGCAGATTAGGAATATTTAATTCGGCGCTCAATTGTCTGGGAAAATTGGAAAAGTATCTTTTTCTAATTTACCCGAGTATTGACATTTTTGTTCCCCAATTCATAAATCTTGATCAAAGAACTTTATAGGTACATTTTTTGTTAATTACATTTATTTTGTGAATCCGACCGTCGGAAAAATATTCCAGAACATTCGGCTCGAACTAATGCAGTATTTACAATCTCGGCAAATTATTTAATTATTTACCTAATTCCGTGAATTAAATTTGACAAAGTTGATATAAATACTTATATTACAACCTGTTAGAATTGTTTATATTCATTTTTGGAATAACCTGACAGGTTAGACATGAAATTCATAATTGAAAGATCGAACGAAGCTTTATTCAGTCATTCCGGATTATCATTAGTCGGTTCTTTGATTAAAAAATCCGGTCTTACTCTGCTCATTGACAAAATCGACCCCAGACGTTCTGCTGTGGATGTTTACCCTTCCAGCGACATCGCCAAATCGATGGTCGGACTTTTGTGTATGGCAAAACCCGATTTCGACGACATTATTCCTTTTCGCAAAGACCCGTTTTTTGTCAAAGCTTTGGATTTAAGCCAAAAGAAAGCCCCTTCCAGCCCGACCCTTCGTCAGCGGCTGGATTCCGCATCCGAAGAATGGGATGAGGCCGTTTTGGAAGCTAATGTCAATCTTTTGAAGCGGGAAGCAAACATTAAAAAAAGTTCCTGCGGCTATGTCCTGCTAAGTTTCGATGTGAGCCCTATGGACAATTCCGACAGCAAGAAAGAAGGGGTGTCGCATACTTACAAAAACTTCGACGGTTTCGCTCCGATATTCGCTCATCTTGGCGAAATGGGGCATATGATAAATCTTGAATTCAGGCGGGGCAGCGATCACAGCCAGCATGAAGGGACTCCGAAATTCATCCGGCGGTCGATTCGGCTGTCGAAACAGGCTGTAAAGGAAAAGATTTTATGTTTATATGACAGCGGCAACGACAGTGTCGACAATATCAAAGAATGTCGGGCGGAAAACACCGGTTTTATCATCAAGCGCAATCTGCGCAAGGAACAGCCGGAAGATTGGCTGGCGATTGCCAAAGATAATGGTCAAGCTAAGATTCTGCGCCCCGGCAAAACGGAATATTTGGGCAGATTGACTGTAGCTGTCGAAGGGCTGGACGAACCGGTGGACATAGTTTTCCGGGTGATAGAACGAACGATAGACCGGCATGGTCAAGTCCTTTTGACGCCTGAGATTGAAGTTGAAACCTACTGGGTTTCGTTGAAGATGGAACCATTGAAAATCATAGAGATATATCACATCAGAGGGACTTTCGAGCAGTTTCACAGCGAGTTCAAGACCGATATGGATTTGGAACGGCTGCCGTCGGGATATTTTTCCACCAACACCAGAGTGATGTTTTTAGGGATGTTGGCATACAACATTTTGCGGATAATAGGTCAATCGGCGATGGGTTTCGAGAGTTACAAAATGAATTTGAAGAAAGGAACAGCCCGGCGTCGGTTGAAAAGTGTAATTCAGGATTTGATTTATATGGCTTGCCGGATGGTATCACGGTCTAACCGCTGCAAGATATTGTTAGGCAAAGAATCGCCTTATTTTGAAGTATTCCGGGGTCTATATTACGGCTGGGCTTGACCTGCTAATATGTTGTTCTTTTGAAAAATAATCAATCCGAAAAACACCTGGGAGTGGAGTCTCCAAATTTTGACCGGGAAGCGGTTTTCAAAGAGCAATAACGACTAATATATTTAGAAAATAGGATATTTAAGCAAAAACAGATGTTATCAAGCAATCAAAATAGTCTGTGAAAAACAATTCACGGAATTAGGTATTTAGTTAAAACCACACTAATGCCATCTTGTCATTTCAATGAAGTCAAACTGTTATTTTAAGGTGATATTTTTGCATTCTCAAAAATAAAAGATTGCTTCAATGTCCTGGTTCAACGGGAATTGGACAAACGGCTATTTAAATTAAGTGAGCAAAATTACTCAAATTATCTGAATTAGTGAAAGTAACTATGAGTTTCTTAAGGAATTGGACAATCTTTCATCCGATGATGGGTTGAAATATAAGGGTTGGGGGAATTATTCCCCCGATGTCCTATCATCGTATTGATGAGTTATCATCGGTTTATCCACCCGCCTTTGCAGGGGCGGGCTCTAAGCGGATTACTCTCCAGCAGAGCCCACTTCGTTTTCGACTTATTTATTAAATATAGTGAAAATCAACAATTGAGTCAATTCCTGGCTTGCGTCCTTTCAAATTGCATCTGCTCTTTTTGCCTTTGTTTGCGGCTTTAAGCTTAAGCTTCCTTTCCGCAAATATGATTTTTTCTCTTCCTTACCAGTTTATCCCTGTATACAATGAAGCCTACGGCTGCGCACAGCCGGACATTTCTTTACATATATTCGAGAATAGAAATTTCTCCAGCAAATGACATCTGAAAATGGCGACTTTCCCTTCCGCCGGATAACGCTTTAGCCGGTCTATTATAATTTGATATCTTCAATGAGTCGACTCACTGATTTAAGCAATCCACTTGTCTAATTCTACCCCGGGCAGGACAGAATAAATTCTTAAAAGTCACTTTAAACTCATAATTCTATCTTCCAAAACATAAATAACGCTTTTCCCCTTACCTTCCTGCATAATCAAACCTTTGTTAATTATCGCCTTCAATATCCCATAAGCAACCGTAGTCCTGCATCCGAGGATTTCTTCAACCTCCTTACGCCGAACCTGCCCCTTCTCCCAAATCAATTCTAACACCCGGGCCTCCCGTTCTGAAATTGCAGGTTCTTGTTCAGCGGAAGCATAATTGATTCTGGAATCATCCAAGCATCCTCTATCTTTAATCCGCTGAACAAAATCCTCCAGACCAATATTTTTACCTCTGACCTCCATTAAAGTTGTCTCGATGACCTGCCTCAGCTCGCGAACATTCCCGGGCCACGAGTGCGGGTATTCTGCCAATCCTTGCCAAACGGTATTCGGTACTCTAATGTCTTTGAATTTCTTCTTTGCCTTTTGTTCATCTTTGAACTTTCGGTAGATGAACTTCGCCAGATTCGCAATTTCCGAAACACATCGTTCTCTAATTGGCGGGATAGAAATAACTACTCCAGACAGTCTATCAAGGAGATCTTGCCTGAAGCTACCTTCCGCTACCATTTCTTCCAAATTCTTGTTGGTCGCAGCAATGAGGCGGATGTCAACAGGTGAAGTCTTATCGCTTCCCAGCGGTCTGACCTCTTTATCTTCAATAAACCTTAATATAATACTCTGACAATCCAAATTCAAATCTCCAATTTCGTCAAAGAATAAAGTTCCTCCTTTCGCCGACACAGCCAGACCACTTCGGTCTGCAAATGCACCAGTGAAAGAACCCTTCTTATGCCCAAATAATTCGCTGACAAAGGTTTCCTTGCTTTGCTGTGGACAATGAAGGACTTGAAACGGCTTCTCTTTACGCAAGCTTTGCTTATGAATTTCCTCCGCGATATAACTTTTACCAGTTCCCGGTTCACCACGAAGCAATATTGTTATATCCGTAGTGGAAAATTTCTTAATCCGGGCCCGAACCTCTCTCATTGTATCTTTACTATAATTTGACTTGTCCTGTGTAGGAATGTCATTTACAGGATTTAAGGCTGTTCTTTCCTGCTTAGCATTCCCTATTAAGTTCCTGATCTTGGTCAATAGATTTTCACCGCTTCCATCTGGATTCTTCGACCAGAAATCATCGGCACCGGCTTTCACCGCCTGAGTATTCACCTCGCTCTTCTCATCAAATGCGGTGACCGCAATAATTGGCATAGCAGGATAATTTTCCTTCAAATACCGTATAGTAGCATAACCAACCTCAATGTCGGGATCAAGATCCCCCGGATCGCTCTTTAATCTGAGGTCCACCAATGCGATGTCGAAGCTGTCCCTTTTTAATAAATGATAACCAGTCTCTTGGTCATAAGCTACAGTAACTTGGGAACGCAGCGGTTTAACTCTTAGTTTTAGAATTTCCACAGAACGGGGATCATCATCGATTATCAGGAGACACTGATTCATAAAGCAGCCTCCCGGCTAATCGGCAATTCAACGATGACTTTAGTTCCTTTGCCGACCTCGCTTTCATAACGCAGTTCACCGCCAAAGTCAAAGTGTATTATCTTCTGCGCAACGGGGATACCCATACCCATCCCGCCTTTGTCTTTTTTGGTACTGCTGAAAGGCTTGAATGCTTTCACTATCTGTTGATCTGTCATTCCCATTCCCTGATCTTGAATCGAGATTTCTATTGAACCCTCTTTATGTTTCGCGGTCATTACTACTTTTTTCCCTGGCGGGCTGGCTTCCATCGCATTGATGATCAAATTGCGCAGAGCTACTATTAAAAAGATCTGATCGCCCAGTAATCTCGATTCTCTATTGGGGGGGTAATAGATTAATTCCACATCAGGATATATAGCTTGTGCCTCTTGAGCTGCCTGTATTATTACTGGATCAAGGAAGAACCACTCGCTTTTATTGGATTCGCGGGATAAATCCGACAGCCCAGAGACTATCTTTAAAAGGTCATTCACAGACTGGCGTAATTTCGTACGATTTTCTTTAATTTCCTCTAAATTGCCTTCTTGGGTTAGCTTTACTAACTGATCCGCCAAATCAGAAATCAGAACAGTCGAGGTCTTGAGTTCATGGGTAGTGATTCCCGCCAGCTCCCGGTAGAATATCTGCCCCACCTGCAGCGCCGCCGTATACGCTTCCCGCACATTGCGGGGATTTATCTTCTTGATTAAAGCGAACAACCGCTCGGCGGTCGGATCATGTTTCTCGTAGATTTTGGTGGTGACTTTTTTGTTTTCCCGGATAGACTTCAGCGCCGCTTGCTGGACATATGGCATCGCATCCTCCGTCAACCGCTGCAATTCATCCATCGCTGCCGGCGCCGTTCCATAGCAAAGCGCCTCGGCGCATGCCTTCCGAACTTCCCACTTGGGGTGATGAGTCAGCTCAGTGATTTTATCGGTCAGTTGACTTGCATTGATATCACCCGGCGCAGTCGATTGAAGATATGCTTTCGCCCGGTTAAGATATTCAACTAAGTCGCTCCAAGTTTCCGATTTTAATCCGCTGAGGATTATCCCCAAATCATTGTTTATTTCATCTGCTGGTTTCAGTGTCCGTACCTCTTGCGTCTTTCCTCAAATGCTTCCCGCCCCCCTTCCAAAATCGTTTCAATCTGGGTTTTCACCGCATCGACATCCCCTTCGGCGATGACTTCACCTTGACGGCCATCAGAATGAAGGACTATCACTTTTTCCGCATCGCCCAGCACCGGGATATTCGGATTGTGGGTCACGAAAATCAGTTGTCGCTTTTTCTTGGATTTGCGGATACTTTTTACCACCGTATCATAAACGAAAGCATTGTCCAGATTATCTTCCGGCTGGTCAATGATTAATGGTTTGACCGACTCCAGCAATAAAATTGGCAGGATAGTAGTGCACTTCTGACCAGTAGAAAGGTCTTTCGCTGCTTTGTAATCAGCGCCATCCTTCAGTTCAATTAAGGGCTGGTCGTAGAGTTCGACTGTTTCAATCTCAAAAAGCTCCCTCGAATTCTGAAGTTGGGCAATGATCTTGTTGGCGCGCTCACGGTCGATCTCCAACTTCTCCATAAGTTCATCAACCTGTCCATTCTGCACCAGCCGAACCAGCTCCGTTGGATGAAGCCGTTCGATAATCTTTTCAATGATGCGGGCATATTGCATCTGCGAACGCTTCATCGCCTCATTCAGCAGGTTTCTATATCCGGTGGAATTGCCGTAGGGTATAATCTTCACCTGAATCATTGGTCCCAGCTGCTGGTTAATCGACTCGGCGATTTCCTCCCGAATTGTGCAGCGCTGGTCGCACAAATCCGACATCTTTACTATCTTTCGTCTTCGCTCTTTCTGTAGAAGGGTCATCTTTTCTTTCAGTTCATCATAACTTTCTTGCTTCGCCAGAAGTGAATCATAGATTTTCTGCAGACGGTCCCGTTCCTGCAGTTTGCCGCTGACTTCCTGATGGCGCACCAATAATTCCTCATATTCCTCCTGCAGTCTGTAAGCCATATCCTTTATCTTTTGTTCTGTCTCTTCAGCTTCCAAACTTAGCAATTTCAAGGACGGTTTCGCTGACATTAGCCGTTTGCGGATTTCCGGTAACGCCGTATTGAATGACCGTTGCAGCTTTTCCATCAATTCACGGTTCGGCCCGGACAGCGCCGGGCGAACGAATGTTATCGATGCAATTTGTTCTATATGCTGTAATAGAGAATCAACTTGTTCAACAGTTTCATTAAGACCTTCAAGATACTTCCCAACCGCTTCTTTCTCCTTTGCCACAGCCTGCATCTTCGCGCTGTGGCGGGAAACCTCCTCCGGATCTTCCCCGGCATCGACTTTCAAAGCCTTCAACCGCTCTGCTATCCCATCTATCTCCGAAACCTCATCCTGTAGAGTCCCAATCTGACTCTTTGCGCTTAATATATCACCGGCGTTATTCTCCAAATCCCGCCTTAGAGTCGACAATTCCTTGGCGATTTCATTAAGCTTCTCTTCCCGAAACTTATCTATTATCTGCAGCTGATCCAAGGGATCGGAAGCCGCATTCTCAATATCGTTCTGGCTGTAAATTTCCGCATCAAACACCTGGCTGCGGCGGAAATCCAGCTGCTTTATAGTACCAGATTCATCTTGAATACGGTTGGATTCTGCGCCGCCCTTCCGTTTGACACTATATTCTAATCCCGACCGGGTCTCAATATCTATAGTAACGGTGTTATTATCACCCAGATTCGCTGCAATAAGCCTTTCCAATTCCCGCGATTTCTTGGGATCAATGCGCGCATCCGGCATAAATCCCTGTCCCAAGGCGTAGCGGATGAATTCTATGACCGTAGTCTTACCCGTTCCCCGCCCACCGATGAGACAATTAAGATGGTCGCTGAATTGGATGGTAGTTCCATTAAGAAAACCACCATCAACACTGATGGACTTTATTTTATGTGAAGTCGGCATTTTCCCTTTACATTCCATTATTATTGTTTAATCCGAAGATCAATTTATTTACTCTCAACTTTCTTGACGGTGTTGTCCCATTTACTATTCTGCCAATCATAGATCACTCCATGATGACCACACTCCATACAATACCAATCTATAGGTTCATCTACTGACTCGAGTACTCCGATTATCGAACCTTGACACTTCTTCCTCCGACATCTTATTTTTGTTTCTACTTCGGGATTCGCCTGCGAAAAAGATGTCGTTACACTATCAACCACAAGCGCCAGAAAATAAGCCAGTTCACGCGCCGAACGGTTTAAATCCGGCACGATTTCACCTTCAGCATTCAAATAATGCATTAAATTCATAATGTATGCGCCTGCTGCCATCTAATTTACTCTCCAATTTATTCAATGTTCAGTTTGATTTGTTTAAACGTTTTCGCATTCAAGTAAAGATATAAAACGGCTCGGTTGAATTGTCCAACCACGGCTATTCGTCTTAAATCCCGTCAAATAAAGCTGTTTCTTTGCCCGCGTCATTCCCACATAAAACACCCGTTTCTCTTCATCCAATTTCCCTTCCTGCATTGCTAAATAGCTGGGAAATTCACCTTCAACTGCTCCCGCTAAGAATACCGCATCAAACTCCAATCCCTTCGCCTGATGCACCGTAATTATCGGTACCCGGTTATCATAATCAGATAGAAAGTCCACATTCTTGGCTAAAGCACAGAATTTCACAGTTTCCTGCAAGGCTGTATGCGGATACAGCTTAATATTATCCCGTTCTTTAAAAACACTTTTCAACTGCTCAAGGTTATCAAGACGGGCTTGTTGGTCACTATATAATTCGGTCAATCCCGAATCGATTAAAATGTATTCTAATAGTTCCGGTGGCCGGGTAGTGGTCATCCGCCGCCGCCATTCACTCAATTTCAAACTGAGTGGTTGAAACGCTTTTCCATACTTGGAAACCAGCGATTTTCTAAGCAAACGGTCGCGCCTGATTAGCGGCATCATCGCTAATAATACTTGCGCGGTGGAGCGGGCATCGTCCAATGCTTTATGCGTGGGCGATTCGGAAATCCGCAGGTATTTGACAATGTCAATCAAGCGATAACGAGGCAAGGAAAAATAATTATGCGCAATATTTAAGGTGTCATAAATAATAAACTCCGGCGCAGTTAATCCTAAACGAATCGCATTAGATTCAATCATATTTCGGTCGAAGGAGATATTGTGCCCTGCCAAAATGGAGTCACCCAGCCAGGCAAAAAACCGCTGAAATCCTTCCCTTGCCTCAACACCATTGGTTGCTAAAAACTCATCACTATAACCATGAACTTGTTCAGTTATTCCAACCGGCACGGTGTTTTTCAAATAGATTTGAAATTCATCCTTAAACTCACCCTTGATAAGTCTGACTCCGGCGATTTCAATAACTTCATCTCTACCAAAATCCAAGCCAGTGGTTTCCATATCTACAACACAAATTGAACCGGATTCCATCGCATTAAGTAAGGAGTCATAGGGTTCGCCATATTGCATAGTCTTCTCATCAACCATATCTGTAAGCCGCAATCCGATTTCTTTGCCTTCAGTTAAAATTGTGCAGAGTCCGACCTCGCCAATCCCTTTGGAAGGTCGCTGCAATACTCGCAGAAGACTCCCCGTATCATTCGGATTTAATAACAGCTTAAGATGCGCCAAAACGTCCTTGATTTCCTGCCTGCGAAAAAACTCATACTGTTCCACCGTTACATGCGGAATGTCCATTCCAGCTAATGATTGCGATATCACTGCGCCCCGGTGGTTCGTCCGCGTCAATATCCCAATTTGATTGAACTTTAATTCGGAGTTTTCTTGATACATTCTGGCAATGACTTCGCCTATTAGGTTCCCTTCCGATGCCTCATCCTTTGAAAAGAGAACTTGTATCGGAAATCCTTCTTCAACATCTTTACTGGGAACGCATGTGATGGCTTTATGGTCAAACGATTGCGCAAACTTAATCGCAGCGTTTAAAAGCCTTCGGGTGGAACGATAATTTATATCCAAAGTCATCGTAGTGACCGGAGCAAAATCCCGCTTGAATGACTCTATCACCCGCTGAGGTTGAGAACCTCGCCATTCGTAAATCGTCTGATCGAAATCTCCTATAAGAGCCAAGTTGCCTGAATTCTCAGCTAAAGCCCGAACAATGCGATACTCAGAAAAATGCGTGTCCTGAACTTCATCTACCTGGACAAAATCAAACCTCCCCATCCAACGTTCTTTGACTTCTGTATTTTCTTTTAATAGAATCCAAGTAAAAACCACCAAATCCTGAAAATCAAGCGCATGTCGTAATTGTAAAGCTCTTTGATATTCTATTGCGATTGACGCTATTGCTTCTGGCAATTCCTTAAAAAGATCCTGAAAGACTCCGCCGGAAGATATAAAATTTTCCTCCGCACTTGACTTTAATGACACTATCTGATTGTAAATTTTCCGCGCCTCCTGAACTCCTACCGGCATTATCTCCTGAAGCAAATCTATACTGTCAACATCGTCATAAACAACAAAATCTCGCGATAATCCGATATCATTGGCTTCCATCCTTAAAATAGAAGCGCACAGCGCATGAAAAGTGGAAACAGTTATCTTCTCCGCATCCTGAGGATACAACCGCCTAATTCGCTCACCCATCTCCTTGGCGGCGCGGTTGGTAAAAGTCATGCATAGTATCCGGTTGGGATCGACTCCTTCCCGGATTGCGTTCGCTGCACGTTCCGCCAGGACAAGCGTCTTACCTGTTCCCACCGGCGCCAAAACCAGCAAACCACCCTTAATATGGTCGATAATCGCTCGCTGGTGGGGGTTTAATTCTATGTTGTCAATTTCTGCTAACATTGTAATTATATAATATCTCTTCACAATTTCTAATAAGAATATTCTCTGCATCTTTTTGAGGAACTGACCATATCTCGCTTAAGTCAGGACATACATCCATCGCCTCCCATGGCATTATTGGTTTTCCATTATGATTTGTAAATGGTCCATCAGATTCTGGTAACACCAAACTATGTGGTATTCTCGTTATTAGGTTTTTGCCTTTTTTACTCTTTGCCATCATAGGATTGACGCTAAAATAACATTTCATTTCAACCGCTCTTCTCAACTCTGTAATCGATCCTGAAAACCAATGAAGAATAGGTGTCCCACAGTCAGGATATTTTTGCAAAATGGAAAGAACTTTTAAAGTTGCACCTCTTGAATGAATACTGATAATGCGCCCACCAACTTTTTGACACATTTTAATAGTGCTATCAAAAATCAATTCTTGTTTTTCTAATGTTTTCGCAAATTTCGAAGAGCAATCCAAGCCAACCTCTCCGATAAATTTAGCCTGGGAGATCGAATTCAAAAGGATATCCAATTCATCGAATTTTTCGTTTACAATTTCGGGATGTAATCCAAGTGCTACTTTGATGTTTTTATAATCTCTGAAGACTTTGGAGGAGGCTAACCATGCTCGTGGACTTGTTGTTACTGCTAAAGTAAATCGATTAACTCTATTCACTTTCACGAGAATATCCAGTGCATTGGGGTAGAGGTCAAGGTGTGTGTGAAAATCAATCATATCACTCCATGTTCTATTAATAGTGTTTCAACTTCTTTGAAACCTCTGGCAATAACTCCTTCGAATTCAGTTCTCTGATCATGTTTGGCGAAAGAAAGGTTACCTGAAATTACATGCTTAATTCCGAATTGGTCGATGTTTAGGCAAGCAGCCGCCATCGCACCTAAATCATTCGGTTCGTCTGTCCTTCCAGCAGAAGAAAGATTTTCATATTTGTATCCTTTTACAGTGCTATCATTAAACCCAGCTTTTAGAAAAGCAGCCCTTCGTACTAGACAAGGTACACAACGTCCACAATGTTGGTACCCATGTCTCAGATATTTTCCACAGCTTGTTGAGGAGCCTATCAGCTCGCACATCAGACTTCTATTTTTACATTCTGAAAGAAGTTCTCCTTTTGTCATAAATTTATATGGTGTAACCAGATCTATATTCATATTAAGCCTAGTCCAAATATTCTGGATACCCTGCAAATATACTGGATGTGTTGTTCTTGTACTGAAACTCCCCAAACGACCCGAATTAAGAGGTAAATTCAAGCTTGTAAAACCATTTTCTGGTACATAAATGTTAATAGGTCTTCCAACTTGAGTATTGAACGCTGACGATGCCAAAGCAGCAAATGCGAGAAATACTATTGACCGCCCCCTCGTAGAAAGTTCTCTTTCTTCATCAGGCTGGTGAATTGTGTGGCTCCATTGAAAATGTGCACTTTCCGGTCTTATTTTTTGTGTAAATAGTTTTTGTGTATCCTTATCACCTTTAACAATTTGAGAGACAAAAATTGGCTTTAGCTTTGAAGATGAAAAATCAATTGCTCCGACTAAGCTGTCTATTCCTCCAGATAATAATGCGATACAATCACAATTATGATATTTGATATTTTTCGCACGAGGTGGGTTTGATCCTCTATCTTTGAAAGTAATGTACCAGAAATCACCTGTTAAAAACCTCAAGGTTTTCTGCAATTGATTTTTTACGGATTCCCATATAGCAGGATTACAAAGATGAATAGTCAAATCTATTTGTCTTGTCCAACCATCTGCACTCTTTGCTCTTGATAAAGACATATCGGCAGCAGCAACTGAGAGTGCGATAGTATTAAAATCCCAAACCTCTGCTGAAGGACAAAGTCCAGCTCTAACTATGTCTTTTATTAAGGCTGACCCAAAATATCCGACAGATTCCCTATGAGGATCGGAATATGCCGAGAAATATTTTATCTCATCTGAAATCCTCAATGGGATGAGGTATTCCGGTGCGCAAATAATCTTCCTCATATCTCCTCCTCAAATATTTCAAAGGTTACTTTGAGTGCCGATTGAAGTAAATCGTTTATTTCGCTCTTAGACGGATTAATTGTATTGGATCTTAGTTCTTGGATTTGTGCAGAAACTTCAGACTTTAAATACTCTTTCATCTCATTCATTCTTACAACTGTATCATGCAATGAGTACTCTGTGCTTTCAAACGCTTGTCCAATATCCAGATTTAATCTGTTACAAACCTCTTTTGCCATAAAAAGCTCTATGATATTCCAGATGCTTTCGCTATCCATATTCATCAAATTGATCTCTGGATTAAGCTCAATAAGTTCAGCCATGGCTTGCGCCATTGAATCTCTGATCGATTCTTCCTCCAAACTGCCACCTGAAGAAACCACCTGATCAATAATTTCATTAATAATTTCAGCTGCAGAAAGGCTTTTTAATGTAAGTTGCTCTACCCACTCCTTGATCTTTATATTTGAAGCATCACGAATTTGATTGAAAAATTCATAAAGTCCGGCGCCTGCAGATGTTGAAGCCCGCATTCTCCTTGCGACATTTGAGGCGCCACCCATCCCCCTACTGGAATAGCTTCCAAACGACTTCTTCAAGGAGTTTCTATTTCCCGTTCTGATATAATCCCCTAAATAACGCCTGGCGCCAATAAAACGTCTTTGAGGAGCTACTTCAATTGGTTGTATACCTGGCTCAGGTTGCTGGGGCTGTTCATCAGAATCTGGACTTTCACCTGTTATCTTATCAGCTGGTGAACCTATTTCTGAAGCGATAGAATCAAGCCAGGGAGGATCGAATGGAACTCCTCCTCCTGGGCCTGAACTTGATGACGAAGTTCCCATTATTTTTTTCTCTCAGAGACTTTAATTGCATTAACTACTTTTTTTGGAGTGTTATCATCATTCTTCCAGCGAGATAACAAGTCGCAAGCCCATGATTCGTTTCGTATATACGGAATTAATTGAGTCGGTCTTTTACTAGCCGGGATTTCATCAAGCATACTAACATATGCCTTACCTAAATCAGGAAACGCTTTTGGAATATGAAGTGTTTGCAGAAGTACTTCATACTCCCATTGCTGTTTTCTAGCTTTTCTTTTCATTCTTGATAGGATTTTTTCGGATTCAATCGAACCAAGCTGTTCGATTTTAGATATCAAATGATTCATCAAACTCTTTGCCTCACAAAGAGCCGACATAACCTCCCTACCATCAGGAGAAAGTTCATCGAAACTGGCAAGGGTTATTGCTTTGTCGCGGCTTAGATACAGGAGAGGTCGTAAATCAATATTAGCTAAAGGAGGACTTAGCTTTAACCAGTCTTTGATGAATGGAACTTTCCAAGATTCATGTGGGAATTCTATCTCTTCTGCTTTTGCTATCTTTTTCTCTATCTCCTTCAAAAATTCCGGTTTCCCATCTTCAGATTCGCCTACTTGTGTTGCAAGATACTCAAACGCAGCAGGAGGAGCGCACCTCTCAAATAATTGAAGTTTGACAAGCTCCTCAAATGCCACGCTCATTTCTTGCGCTTTTGCAATGGACTCTCGAATAATCAAATTATTCAAGAACCTCTTTATTAACCTTGGATTACCTGCAATATGATCTGATGTTGTCATGATGTTAGCGAGCTGGTCTGCTATATCAATGGATTTGGCAATCTTGGGAGCTGTATCGCCATAAGAATCTTCAACGACTTTTTTAGTAAGACCCCCAGCCCACGACTTTTTAAGGGCATCGATAATAGCATTTTGTCCACAATCCTTTTCTTCTTGTGTAATTTCACCCCTGCGCTGCGCTAAATCAGCCAAGAGTAAAATTAGATAACCTTTAACCTCATTAACACCCAACCGAGGAACCCTTAAAGGTATCTGGATGAGCTTGTCAAAATAACTTGTTGCAAGTTCATCGCTGAGATCAATCTCACCAAAGTGTAACCTTACTGCATTACGAATCATTTGCTCATCAGCTGCTATGATAAATGCAGTCCGAGGGATAAAAAGTAATAATCTCATCGCTTCGAGAGTCGAGATCGCTATATCCGGTAGGCATCGATCTAGATCATCAATAAGGACAATCAATGTCAATTCAAGTTTTTCTAACAACTCCTGAAAAAGTGCCCTTAATTCTGCAATCTCCTTTGGAATTGATCTTTCTTCTTTTTCGTCCAATAGCTTTTTAAGATCAGGGGCGATTTTATTATAATTTTCTTTAACCGCGAGAATATCTTCTTGACTTGGTATACCACTTTGACTAAATAGTCCACCAACGGCTCCAATGAATGAACCCAAAGGGCCGGCTACAGAGCCTCCAGTAATTATTCCTGATATAATCGGTGTCATAAACTTAGCAGTTCTAAGCCAGTTGATACGTTTAATAAATTCCTTCGCTTGGTCAATGCAACTTTTTCGAGCTTCTGACTCACTCAATATTTTATCTGCGACCTTTTGTAGCAGTGCAATTCGTGCGTCATCATATCCCTGATATAACCATGCATTGAAATCGATGAAAATGTAGTTCTTCTCAGAGTCAAGATTCTTGACCGATTCGCCAATCATTTTAATCAGGGAAGATTTGCCGACACCCCAGCTGCCGGAAACACCAATAGAGATAGGTTCACTTTTACTCTCTATGATTATTCGGGCTGCCGCATCTGAAATTACTCTAAAATTCAGGAGGTCCTGAGTTGTTTCTATATCATTCCACATTTGTAACTGCTACCTTATAACTTATTTGTAAGTTTTCACCGTATAAAAACTTTTAACCTGATTACATATTGAACGCGACAAATTCAACATTACATCAACCAATAAGCTGAAAATATAAATCATTTTCTCCTATTTATCAGTCAAATTCAGTTTGTCAAGCCTTGATTTAATTGCCGAAGGTTGCCTCTTCAACTGCTTAGCTATTTCTGAAACAGATTTTTCTTGTTCAAACAGCATAGCTAAATCCGCATCATCTTTTTCAGTCCGTTTTTCATAGGCATTTGGGAATTCGGCTTTTATTGAGGCAATTCTGTCTTGATAATCGAACAGCAAGTTATCAATTTCTAATGATCCTTAGCTGCGTTAAAAATATCCATATAACTTATATCCGAATCATTATCTACAATCTGCATATAGCTATGACCTTCAGCTATCCTTCGCAGGACTATACGCGCTTTTTCGCTGAGTTTTCCCTTTTTAGACATTCTCATCCCACCCTGTACACTTTCATAACTTCATCGCCCAAGTGGTTAATAACCTTGATGGCGATACGCCCCGATTCCGGTTTATTGAACGGCCGGGAAATATCGCTGTTTAAAGTAGCCCAGGCTTCTGCGTCGATTTCGGCTTTTAGCGTGGTCTTAAGCGTTTTGTAGGGATCGTTGGCTCCCAGAAAATACGCCTGGCGCACAAAAAAACTCTCTTCATTATAGTCGGTATCGATGAACCAGCAGGCAATTCCTTCGGCGCCATCGCTGCGGACTTCCCCGGAATTGGGATGGAAAACATCCACACCGTTAATTTTCACCTGTATCTGTTCGTTTCCAGCTTCGATAATATCAATATCCGGTTCGCCGAATATTACGAACAAATTGCCTTTGCCGGTGTTCTTCAAATCCTCCGCCATGTGCAAATCAGCATTCATCCGCGCCTTCAAAATAGGGATGCGCCCTAATTTATCGAACTCCGAGGAATGGGCGTCGTAATTGAAAGCGCAGGCAATCAGCACATCGAAATCCGCGTCACCCGCTTCCCGCGCCGCCGCCACTAAATCTGGTCTGGAAACCGTTCCAAATTCGGGACCGAGGAAAATCGCCGCCCGTCTTTCATTACCAGTAGCTTCATCGCCTTCGATATAATGCCCCTCCGCGCAGACAAAATGTCCGGGCCAGGGAGTGATGGAAATGAAATCGATTTTATCCTCTTTGTGCGCCTGCTGGACGCCGGCGGTTTTAAGGTTCTCCAATATCATGTTTACAAATCCGCTTTCATCGGAATCCTCCTTTTTCGAACCCTTAAGCGGATCGATCAGATCATCATTTTCTCCTATCGTCATTACTCTATGCGGCGACAAGCTTTCGACCGTAAAAGGTCCCGCCACCCGAACTTTCTTGGAATCATCGTAAGGTTTATCATATAAGTATTCGTATTCGGCTTTGGCGGCGATGGAAGCGTCAATCTCCTTCTGCCGGGCTATTCTTCGCTCCCACCATTTTTTATGTAGTTCGATAGCTTCAGCGTTCCAATCGTTTTCCGCTTCGCGGGGAATCTCCCAATCTTCCCATTTTTTGTTCAAAGCTTGGTTCAGCTTTTCCCGCAAGGGCTCCAGTGTTTTCTGATATTTTTCCCAAATGACATCGATTTCGGCGTTGTTGGCAATAGATTCAAGAGTAATATGCGGTACTCGATCATAAACAAAACCCTGCCGTAAGTTTCTGTAAGTCGGAGATTCTGAAGGCGCAATCCGGCTTACCTCGGCTTCCTTCAACTGACCTTCCGGGGAATCGGCAAGCAGATAATAGTGATAGCGCGCTCCCATAAGCCGGGCGCGGGCAAGCGCCAGCGCCACTCTGGAAGTGTCGATGGTGATCCACCGCCGGCCCCATTGTTCTGCCACATAAGCGGTCGTCCCTGAACCGCAGGTCGGGTCGAGCACCAGATCGCCGGGGTCAGTGGTCATTAATATGCACTTTTTAATAATCTCATTAGGAGTCTGGACAACATATATTTTTTCTGATGCAGCACCAATCCTTTCCCAAAAACTATGAAGAACAGTTGAAGGATAATCATAATAATATTGACGATATCTAACCGTTCTTCCTTCAGCAATTAGACGATTAGCCTTTTTTAGTCTTTCTAAACCAACATATGAAGATTTCCATTGACTATTTAAAGGCGGAAGGTATTTTTGTCCTTGATAGCTAAATGGTTCTCTTTTTTCTGTTCCTTGTGCATTAATGCTTAAAGTAACGAAAATAATATTGGTCTCTGAGTAACCGATAGCATCTAAATTATTTCGCTTTTCAGATGATAATTTGATAGCGATTATTGAATCTTTATTTTCAATCCAGGTATGTGAACCCGCATTGTTGACAAAATCTTCGATAGATCTCTCAATATATAATTTATGATATTTTATTTCTTTAATGTTTTTTGCAAACCATAATATGTAGAAAGTCGCATTATTTAAGTATTTACTCTGAAACATTATCGATGATCTCTTTATAGTAATTTGACTAACAATATTATCATCCCCAAACACTTCATCCATCAAAGCTCTCACGCGATGCACATTCTCAACCCCGATTTGCACAAAGATGGAACCGGATTCGGTAAGTAAATCCCTCGCTACTGTCAGTCGGTCCCGCAAATAGGTCAAATATGAATGTATACCATCCCGCCAAGTATCGCGGAAGGCTTTGACCTGTTCCGGCTCACGGGTGATATGCTCTGCGTTTCCGTCTTTGACATCGCGGCTGGTGGTCGACCATTGGAAGTTGGAATTGAATTTGATGCCATAGGGGGGGTCGATATAGATACACTGCACTTTTCCGCGCAATCCTTCCCGCTCCGCCAGCGAAGCCATCACCTGCAGGCTGTCGCCGAGGATCATACGGTTGCTCCAGTTAGCGTCATGCTGGTAGAATTCGGTTTTGGCGTTGGTATCGGGCACACCGTTGAAGTCGGCAAACAGGTCGGGCAGCTCCTTATCATCGTCATTTTTCTGACTTCGGCGGCGGAGGTCGTCAATCAGAACTTTCGGATGCACTTTTTCCTGGATGTAGAGCGGCATCGCCTGCAGCACCAAATCCGACCAGTCCTGTTCATCTTTGCCCCGCCAGACCAACTGCGGATCAAGATCGCGGTTACGGCGTTCATAGGCCAATCGGATAGGATTCTGCGCTTCTTTGTCCATTATCGACTGATATTCCGCCGTAGGGATATTTTTGCGGGTGGCTTGGTCGTGGGTGAATATCTCGATTGATTTTTTATTCATTTTTCAGAATCGTCCATATTGAGTATTAAAAATTGTTCATTTTTGCCCCTTATACCCCTTTGGCACTCCAATACAAAGATGGTTTTCAAGAATGTCCCTATTGTCCCCATTATGTCCCCTTTGATGATTATTTACAATCATGTCCCCTTTGTCCCCATTATGTCCCCTTTTCTTGCTAACACATAATGGACACCAGGACCGCGAATTCCTATCTGTTGAATCAAGCCTTTAGATTTTAAATCGTTCAAATCGCGTGAAGCGGTTTTTTTGATAGACTTAGTTATTTCTTGATATTTGCTATTTGAAATTTTCTTGTTTTCTTTGAGATACTTTATAGCTGAAAGCTGTCTTGAATTCAGCTCTAATTTTGCGAGAATTTCATCAGTAAGCCAGTCACGCCATATTGTCACAATAAAAAATCCTTCACGCTGCTCAAAAGTTGGTTCCGGCAAATCTGCTTTATGGCAAAGTTCAATCATGGTCTGAGTCCCTGAGCCAGCCTTTTCTATGTATCGCGCTAAGAATAGAGATTCTGCCAGTAATGGATTGTTTGGTATAGAAGGATGATCTGTTTTTAAGCTGTCAATAGAAAGACCATTGGGAAGAGAACCGGGATTCCAAATTTCAAGACGATCGGCAAAAAGACGCACCTCAACAGATGCGTTACTATAATAGTCGCGATGGGCAATGGCATTAACAATTGCTTCAGAAACCGCATCGGGAGGTAATTCATAATTTGCTGGCGCAGTAGCGCCATTGCTTCGTAAGCCTACAGTTCGATTGATTTTTGCCAAGACAAAATCTCGAGCTTGGTCTACTTGTCTAAATATATCCCCAGTATATATCTGCTGAGAGGCAAAGGGTCTCTGATAGTGAGTAGAGTGACAATGAATACATTTTGTCTCTGCTGTTCGAAGAAATTGCTGCGGATTTTCCCCAAAAAGTAATAATGCTGCGTTACAGAGGTTATTATCTTTTATAAGATTAAGATGAGTTAGTAAAGATTTTGTTGGTGTATTGATCTTTAGTTTAAAGCCTCGTTCTCTTTGTGCTGACTCTAAGAATTGTTTGATTCGATCATTTGAAATGTTTTTCAATGTTGCCCCCTCACAGAAGGCAGCATCGAATGGTTCAATGTTAAGCGCGCCTTTGGCTTTTAGGTAGTCAACCATGCTTGCATACACAGCAGATTTAAGACCATTAATGTCTCCAATTCGTCGGCGTATCAAATCATCGCCAACTTTCCGAATAAGCTTAAGCATCTTCGGTAAACGGTTATCATCCTCGTATCCCCAAACATATATTAGCCGAGTCTTATTATTGAGAGTTGCGTGATCATATTCGCATTCTGTAGGTGATTTACCATCTTGATTTTCGTAACCGTATTCGTTACCAAGAACTCCTAAATAAATATCACATCTTTCCACTTCCTTTAAATAAATGTAATCGGTACGAATATCTTTTGCAGGTTGATCTTCAAAAAGAAACACTTCAGAAATGAACTGACTAAGAAAAGGATCACCGAGTAAATACACTTTCAACTCTCGCCGTTGCTCTGCAAATTCTTTCTGAACGCTGCTTATGAATATTTTTAAACGTTTTACTGGCATAGCTGATTACGCTTGTAAACTATTGATGATTTTGCTTAGCTCGTTTTCTAATTTTTCTTTCAAATCCTGTTCAAACATATAAACATCGGTAAATTCCGCAAAAGCCCAGCGTCCGTATTTACCGAGGTTGTTGACGCCGGGAATCCAGTAAGTATCCATAGTCGATTTTTTATCCTTAGCGTCTTCCCGTCGATAACCTTTGATTTCCACTATCAGGTGAAGCAGATCATCATCACCGTTCCCATCATCGATTAACAGAATGAAGTCAGGAAAATATTTGCGGTTTTCCGATCCATAGCGGTAGGGAACTTCAAATCCCAAGTTATGATTTTTGACATAAGCTTTAACTCGCGGGTTCGACTCGACTACCCGGCAGAATTCGCCTTCCCAATTGCTATCCAGAATAATCCAGTTAATATGACATTTATCTGCTGCAGTTTCCCAACGGTCTTTTTTAGAAGTATTAAAGCTGACATATTTTGTCGAACCGGTGGGGTTGTAAGGATCCAAAACAGCTTTAATTGGCCTTTCACCAATCAGTGAGCGGGTGATTCCGGTTGTTATTCGTTCGCAGGCCATATCAGCCAATTCCAGATACATCAATTGAGCGGGATAGGTGCCACCTTTGCAGATTAGGCATTTATCTAGCCATTGCTTGGTAATTTGCTTTAGTTGCCCGAATAGATGCAGCTGCGGTTCTCCGCCCGGATCCCGCCATTTTTTTTCCAGCAAATTCTTGGTTAAATGGTAAATAAGTGTCGTTTGACGAAGTGTGTTGGTATGGACTAAGGTTAGATCGACATCCTCACCGATAATTCCGGCATTTTTTGTAATTGAGGGTCCGACTAAATCGGGCGTCAATTCAAGAATTGAATCATCATTGAATTCGGCGCTGAGTCTTTCTTCAGGCAATTCAACACGATAGCCCTCAACTCGTGGGAATATTATTTCCAAATGATCTCGTTCAGGGTGGATTGCCTTGACATGAATAGTCTCACGGGGAGGCTGCGGCGGCGCAACGACCGGTTTGGCAGTGAAATCAAAAGGAATCCCCAGCACATCGGCGTATTCGATATTGAACAGGCCTTCTTCGTTTATATCATATGATTGCCTCCGCAATGCTCTTCCGATGACCTGTTCACATAATAGTTGGGTTCCAAAGGCGCGGACTCCCAGTACATGGGTGACAGTCTTAGCGTCCCATCCTTCTGTCAGCATAGAAACCGAAACCACACATCTGATAGACTCGCCGAGTCTGCCTTCTTTACCTACTGTATTAGACACTTCTCGTAGTATATCCTGATCTGAAATACTTTCGGCCTGCTTTCGATCACCGGTTCGCTCGATGATTTCGCGGCGGAATCTGTCAATCGCATCGGCAGCCATGTCACGGAAGTTTTTATCTAACGCTTCGCCGGATTCAAGTTGTTCGCTATCAATTAAAAGCGTGCGAGGGCGACCAAGTGGTTCGCCGTTCTCATTAAAATTACGAAATAAATCCAACCGACCATTTTCGAAAACTAAAGAGCCGTCTTCTTTTTCTCGGTAATAACCAGAAATGTAATCATAAATTAATTTCGAAGTAGAGGTGTTATTGCAGACTACGATGAAACAAGGCGGAACATGGATTTTATGTTCTTGCCAAAGCTGGAATGTCTTCTTGTAATGACCATATAACGCCTCAAGCGCAGTCTGCAATTCTACCGGAATTTTAAGCGGATCGAGATCCTTTGATTTACCTCGCCCTTTCTTAGGCATTTTGTTTCTGATATGTTCCCATAAATTGCGGAATTTCGGCATATCATCACCGGGAATGTTATCCGCTACCGGGACACGGGGAAGTTTTACAATTCCGCTTTCAATAGCATCCATTAAAGAAAAATCACTCATTGTCCAAGGGAAGAGAGTGCCTTCCACATAACCGGAACCGCGCAGGAAAAACGGAGTCGCCGATAGATCGAATATTCCAAGCAGTCCGAGCTTTCGGTTAACAATTTCCAGACCCGATATCCAAAGCCGTGCAGCTTCATTATTTTTTTCCGCTTCTTTCTTTTCATCTCCTTTCAAGTCATGTTCACCATTATCATTGGGTTTTTCCCTATAGCAATGGTGCCCTTCGTCATTTAATACCGACACATTTTTCATTCCCATCAATCCAGGCATCACACGTTGAATCATCTGTCCTTCAGTTTCTAAAGTGTTAAGCGGTTCGCCTCGCCCTTGAAGCAGCGATCTGCCACCTTTCGATAGTTCAATTCGCTCCCTCAATTTGAACGCATGGTAATTCGTAATCACGATCTTTGCTTTTTGTAAGTCCTCAAGCATGTCTGGGGGAACTAATTCACGCTCTTCATAATAGCTGTCAGGGTCATTAGGGTAGAGGACACGGAGACGGTCTTTTATGGTCAATCCAGGAGTGACGACCAAGAATCCACGAGTAAATTTCTTGCTATTTGGTCGGCGGACAGCATTTATTGTCTGCCACGCGATAATCATCGCCATTACCGTTGTCTTGCCTGCTCCTGTCGCCATCTTCAAAGCTATGCGATTTATTTCCGGATTAGCATCATTATTGGCGTTGAAAATATGTTCTAAAAAGCTTTTACCGATTTTTCCAACTTTGGGAGCAACTTCAGAAAGCCAGATAGCAGTTTCTACAGCTTCAACTTGACAAAAAAACGGTTTGATATCATTGAATTTGTGATGCCGCCAATGCTGCAATAAGCGAGTAGTTTCAGGTGTAACCTGCCAATCTTTAGGATTTTGGATACTCCGCCATTTTTCTACTTGTCGGCGAAGTTCATTGATTACAGAAGTGGGATCATATTGCTGTTCAACCGTGGAAAGCCCCTTTCCTTCATCTAAAATCAATTGCTGCTCTGCGGTTTTTCGGCGCTTTCTTGGTTTGGGAATTGGTGTAATAAATTCTGCGCGGCGGCGACTATCAATTATTCGCTGAGTCGGTTGGCCTTGATCATCAAGTTCCCAATGCCGTATGGGATACTCATAAGGTGAATTGAGGATTGGTTGTTCAAAGAATCGATTGTCCATCTGTGATATTGAGCCTCCCATTACGGGTTACATTTAAAATTTAAATTGACTTTCCTGCCGTCTATAAGATTATCGAAACTTAAATCGCTAATATTGTATCGGATCGCCATTGATATTGAACCGATGATACTTTTCTTCTTTAATGCGCTAAATAACTTGTTGACCCGCATATGAACACTCAATATTAACATGTCAGTCTTCCTTGTTAAAATACTTTACAAGAAGGTCTTTATTACCCATGCTTCGAGCCATTTCTTCTATTTGTTTCATAGCCAGCGGCGAGGGTTTGGCGCGGCCGTTTTCCCATCGATTGATAGTCGGGAAAGTGACACCCAGTTTAGCCGCGAATTTCTCTTGGCTGAGTCCGGTCCGTTTTCGGAGGTCTCGGATTAATTTTTGTATGTCGATATCATGATTCAAAAACTTATCCCCTAATTTCGTGGATTTATAGAAAAACCTTATAATTGCCGATGATATATCAACTTTTATAATATAGAGAAAATTAACATTATTGTCAATATTTCATTAGAGCATGTCGCCAATGGTGCCAGTTAAAAAAAGCGACTTCTTATTAGACTTTGTTCCTCATCGCTTTTTTATGTTCTTATCGAGATTTTCCCATTGATGATTATTAGGAATTTCTCTCCTCAAGACTTTGAAATACAGAAACTAACCACAAGACCAAAAGAAAAAGCAGAAAGAGCGAAAAAATTTGAGAAAGGACTTGACATTGTCAGAATAAAACTGCAGGTTATATACAGATTCAAATAGGATTATAAGATGATAGAAAACACCGAAATAACCGCCAGACTGATTTCACTGAAATATTACAGCTCCATCGCGGCAGCCAGCTTCGAAAGCGGCGAGGAAAAGTTCACGCTTTTCGGCGACCGCCGGATGACCAGCATCTTGACAGACTATATCGGCGAGGAGATTATCCTGCACATTGAGAATGAATACACCTGGAGCTGGCGCGCACTGGACGAAAACTTCATTGAATAAAAACTCAAAATAAAAAACACAAAGGAGACAGAAATGTCAACGCAAAAAAAGCAATTGGGGGATTTAGTTAGGATTAACCGGGGGGAATACAAGGATAGGACAGGAGTCTTGGAAGCGAAGGAACAGCGGAATTGGGTAGTAAAATTAGAAACTGGCGAAACGGTTTCAGTGCCCTTCCCCTTCGTGGAAGTCATCGCCTCCCCGCTACCGCAACCGGTTTCAAATGAAATTCAGGAAAATGAGACTGCAGTCGAAGCGCAAGCGGAAGAGCAGACCGAATCCACTCCACCGGAGACCGATTCACCAGTAGAGGTTACTACTGAAGCCATCCAGACTGAACAAACACAAACTTCAGAATCCACTCCGCAAGAGTCGACCGCTCCTGAATCCGACATCAAGAAACTGTCGGTCAAGCAGCTGCAGGAATTAGCCAAGCAGAGGGGCATCGGCATCGCCCGCACCAAAGCAGATTTTCTCAGGATAATCGGCAAGATGTGCCCGGAAGAGGATTTATCGACTCTGAAAGGCCCCGCCCTCTTCAACCGCGTCACCGAACTCCACATCTCCAGATTGCGCTCGAAAGAGGATTTACAAAACCTGCTTTCAACGAATTAATCCTCCGCTTTAGAGAGGAAAACGCCACTGAAATAAGTGGCGTTTCCGTTGGACACAGTTAAGCTTTCTAAGTTTTATCATCCTCTTTTAGGAGGATTTGCAAATCCTGAATCTCCCTCGCCACTCCCGCCTGATGATTATTCGCATTCTTGATTTCCTCTTTCACCTTCTCCAGTTGTTCCATCAAGGTCTCTTTTCTCCTGTATAAGTCAAGGATGATGAGTTCATTCTGCTGATAAGTCGCTTTTAATTCTGCCAGTTTATCGTTCATATTTACATCCTTAAGTTAAGGTGACATCGGTGGCTAATTGCACGGCTTTCCCGGCGCCATCGGCGGATTTTACGATAAGATACCACTTATTGCTGGCGTCTTTATAGGCGAATAAATCGCCAATGCTAAGTTGCGAATTCACCGCGAGAGTGGTCTTATAGGCATTAAACCCCAGCGCCGAGATGCGCCCATTCAGACTCCAGTCTCCTAAAGTTGGAAGCCGGGCGACATCGAGATTGCCGGAGGTGATTAAAGCGGCGCTGTGATTGCCCAGCGATAAAGTGACATCGCCGGTGCCGGCGTCGACCCCGGTATGAGATTCGGTCAAGCCATTCCCGGCGATGATTTTGGTGATGAGGGCGTGTCCCGAGACCGAAACATTGATATCTTCTCTTCGGACCCCGCCATCCTGAAGCTGTGAGCTTTTTATCTGTGTCTGCGCCATATTATTTCAGATAAGAGACCCGGATTTTATCGCCGCTCTCAGGCGCCGAAGCGAAGGTTATTGTAGTGCCGGAGATGGTATAATCGTTCCCGGCGCCGCGTTCCATCAGGATACCGTTGCGGAAGACCATTTCGCTGCCGGTCAAAGGAGTAGCAGTTAAGGTGAATGCGGTGCGGGAGCCATCGGCGGATTCCGAAGGATTTTCCACCACATAGTTGGCGATTTTCAGATAGACCGCATCGTGGTTATGAGTATTGAGGGAAACCGGAGTGCCGCTGACAGTGACATTGCCAGTGCCTTTGGGAACGAGGTTCAGGTCGATATTGGCATCGGAGCCGGTCGCCGCTAATTGCGGTCTTCCTCCGGCAGCAGCATTCTGCACCGAAATTTCATTCACCGCAGACGCCACCCGGTTGAAGATTAAAAGCTCATTGCCATTGTCATCGGCAATGAAACCAGCGTTTGCGATTTTAGGAGCGGTCAGAGTCTTGTTGGAAAGAGTCTGAGTATCGGTAGTGCCAACTACAGCTCCGGAGATCCCATGCGCGGTAGAAGCGGATATATGGGTATCGATCTGCGCGTGGGTATTGGTTCCGACTCCGGACAAATCACTGTGATTTCTAGTCGCCAGATCCGTCAGATTCGATCCGGTTTTGCTGATTTTCGACCAAGCTATGGCAGCGGAGGCGTTCACTTGTGTATCGGAAATCCCTCCATCCGCCACCTTCAGACCATTGGCGTCTTTGGAAAGCGTGGCGCCGTTGATTTTGACGGTGATGGAATCGGTGTCGACTTGAATCCCCTGCCCGGCGCCAATGTCGATAGTATTCCCGGTTTTAGTCAATCCGGCGCCTGCAGATATCTGCCCTGCACCAGAAAACTGCGTAAATGTCAGACCGGTAGTATCGAGGGTGATGGGATTGTTGGTGGTCAAAATCCAGCCGAAATCTGCGTTGACCGTTCCCTCTTCGACAAAGGTAAACATCCCGGAAGCGATATCGCTGGTGGAATCGGCGTCGGCGGAACGTTCCAAAATCCATGGTGTCCCCGCATCCCCCACCTGCACTACTTTATAGATACCATTGTTCGAAGGGGTGGTCTGGTCTTTGACCAAGACCCGGTCATTTAGAACCAGCGAAACGCCATCGATGCTCAAAGCACCGTTCGCAGAAGCGGTAATTCGTTTAGTTCCGGGCACATAAGAGCCCGCTAAGTTTCCAGTGGTGGCGACTCGCACCGAGGCTTTGACATCTAAACCCTGCACCGTAGCATCGACATAGGCTTTGGTAGCGGCGTCGGTATCGACCGTGGGCGCCCCCAAATTGGTGAGCTTATTGCCACCCAAAGATTGGTCGTTGGTGAAGGGGACGGAGCCGTTTTTCAGGATGAAGTTCCCGCTATCGGCGAGTTTGGAAGTAGCGATAGCGGCGCCGGAGGCGATGTGATTGTTCGTCAACACCGCATCGGCGATTTGGGTGCCGCGTATTTTGGTAACAGCCATTGTTTTATTCCTTAATTATTTGTTGAAGATTAGTTTCAAGATTATAGTAATCAAACCAGCATAAAGGGGAGTGAAGAGCGCCCATAATAGTTTAGTGAGGTTCTTTCTAAAGTTGGTGTTCCTATCAACTTGGATGTTTAATCCGTCTTTTCCATTTCCAATTATGGATTCCCGCAGAGCTTCCAGCGCCTCCCATATCTTCTCCCGCGCTTCCTTATCTTCGGCCCGCATGGTTTTCAAATCTTCGCGCAGTTCATTGAAACGCAGGAAAATCTGTTCGATTTTGGCAGTGTGGATTTCACAAGGATTGTTCATAGTTTTTGATATCTCACTTTGATGGTTTCACCGGCTTCCAAATTCCGGTGAAAGCGGATCCTTTGCTCATCGATAATGATATAGTCGCTCTCTTCCCCCGGAGTCTGTTCCAAGCCATTAAGAAAGACCTGCAGATTGGTGAAGGAGGAATTAGCCTGAAAAAGGTCATTTTCACCATTGATTTGAGCTGACAAATCTTCTTCGGTCTGCTCCATATCTTTTATCGCTTGGTCGAGCAGTTCAATCGCCTGTTGGAGATTGGTGGCTTGGTTCAGGAAATGGGTGTTTTGGAATTCCGCCAGGATTTCACCCGCTACCTTCAGTTTGGCTTGTATCTTCTTAGTCGCCATTTTGTCACCACATTATCAAGACCGAACCCGACATCGGTTGCGAAAGGGAAATTACAATGTTGTGCTCGTTCAATTCGATTTCCGCTTCCACGATTTTCTCTTCTGCGTCCCGCAGCTGGGCCATATAATTCAAATGCCCTAAGTTGTGGGTGAAGGTCTGTTCCAGAAGCTCTGCATTAAGTTCGAACCTAATAGTGTTCAGCGGCGAAGTCCGGACGCCGCCCAAATCGGGCAGATTGCTG
>Ga0172375_10001010_pt1 | contig 45432 bp, 42 predicted proteins | sample LakKiv1m_FD_114537 | JGI IMG/M metagenome (GOLD analysis project Ga0172375, IMG submission 114537) | Freshwater microbial communities from Kabuno Bay, South-Kivu, Congo - kab_092012_11.1m | ecosystem: Environmental > Aquatic > Freshwater > Lake | place: Democratic Republic of the Congo... | reverse complement strand
TCAAGGACAGTGATATCAAAAGTGCCTCCGCCCAGATCATAAACAGCAATTGTATGACTATGTTTTTTATCTAATCCATAAGCCAAAGCAGCTGCGGTTGGCTCATTGATAATTCTGACTACTTCCAGTCCGGCAATTTCTCCCGCTTGCTTAGTCGCCTGACGCTGAGCATCATCAAAATAAGCTGGTACAGTAATAACGGCTTTTTCAACTTTTTCGCCTAAATGTGCTTCTGCATCGGTTTTAATTTTTTGTAAAATCATCGCGGAAATTTCTTGTGGGGTATATGTTTTACCTTCAACTTCGACATCGGCCATCTCATCGCGACCGGCTTTGATTTTATAAGGCAACCATTTAGCGTCGAACTTAACTGATTCATCACTAAACCTTCTTCCCATTAATCTTTTGATAGAAAAAATGGTATTTTTTGGGTTAACAACCATCTGTCTTTTAGCTACGTCTCCAACGATTCTCTTAACAGGATCAACCACCGAAGGAATCGTATTTCTTCCTTCTTGAGAAAAGATAACTTTTGGTTTACCACCTTCCATCACTGCTACACAAGAATTAGTTGTTCCTAAATCTATTCCTATTATTTTAGCCATAATATTAATATAAAACTTTTAATAAATTCGAAATTCGAATTTCGAAATCCGAAACAACTTTTGAATTTTAAAAATTATAATTTTAAATTTGTTTCGAGTTTCGTGCTTCGATATTCGTACTTAAATTTTCTTAGATACCTTTACTTGTGCTATTCTAATAATTTTATTTTCAAACATATATCCTTTTTTGAGAACCTCAACCACTTTGTTATCTTCTTTCCCAGAAACTATATCAACTGCTTCAGCAAAATTAGGATCAAAATCTTTATTTAATAAATCCATCTCTTTCAGCCCAGACTCTTTTAAAATTTGCAAAAAATGATCTTTTGAAATTTTTAAGCCGGGATCTTTAACAAAGATTTCGGCTTTTTCCAGATTATCTAAAAACGGTAGAATTTTGATCAACAAATTCTTATTTGCCATCTTCATTAACTCAAATTTTTCCTCATTAATTCTTTTTTCTAGGTTTTGATAATCTGCCAGTGCCCGAAAATATTTATTGTTCGTTTCTTCAAGTTGTTTTTTTAATATCTCTATTTCCTCTCTTAATTTATTAATCACTGGTTTTTTAATTTCTTCTTTAGTTTTTTTGTTATCCATATTCACAAGTTAATTGATAATTATAATTTTTGTTCTTTCACAATTTCTCCTAGTAATCCGGAAAAATATTTTATTTGGGGTATAACATCATCATACGACATTCTTTTCGGACCAATTACACCAATTATCCCCTTAATTTTTGTTCCTTCAAATTCTCCAAAGACGCTGGCGCAACACTCAAAAACTGGATCATGAAAGTCTTCCTCTCCCAACATATAATATATTTCGTCTTCGAGTGAAAACATGTCATTTAATATTTTTTCCCAAAAAGTAACCTCATCCAATCTTCCAAATAAAGTTTTTGATAAGTTAATATCAAGAAACTCTGGCTGATTTAACAAATTTGCCATACCTGAATAATACACATCGCCTAAATTAGTGGTAACTAATGAAAGTAAGCCCGTTTTTTGTGATAGCACCTTAGTTGCCTGGGAAAGTAGACGATGAGCTTCTTTTCTTTCATCCCAAACACTGTTTTTATATGAAACTTCATCGGTCGTTGACATTTCTTTTTGTTTCATTAAATGCTTTATATAAAACCTAAAGCCTTTGGCAGATGGAATTCTACCGGAAGAAAAATGAGTTTTTTTCAAATAACCTTTTTTGGCTAATTCAACCATTTCATTCCTAATTGTTGCTGGCGAAACTCCAAGTTTATATTTTTTTTCCAAAATCTCACTTCCCACCGCCGTACCGGTTTCTGTGTATTCATGGATAATTACTTTCAAAATGTCGATCTGTCTTTGTGTCAAATCTTCCATATTTAGCAATCTTACATAAGCTCTGCTAAGAAGTCAAGGGGTAAATTTATACTCTTGTACATAAAAGCGAAGATACCAAATTTTTTGCGGTTTGTTGTTTTCCGTCAAAAAATTTTCGGTATCAAGCTTTTCAACCTAATGTATAATGAATTAAAATTATGAGCCTTAAACTTGGCGCACATCAATCTATAGCTGGTGGATATACACAAGCTTTGGAGCGGGTAAATAATATCGGTGGCAACTGTTTACAAATTTTTTCCTCTTCTCCCCGTGGTTGGAACTTTGCAAAACCAAATGAAGATAAAATTAAACAATTTATCGAATTAAAAACTAAGTTAAACATTGATCCGATATATTTTCACGCTTCATATTTAGTCAATCTTGCCGATGATAGTCGAATAGGTCATATGTCGAAAATATCTTTAATATCAGAACTAAATATCGCATCTAAATTAAAAATTAAAGGAAGTATTATACATCTGGGCTCATACAAAAATTTTCAATTTTCAATTTTCAATTTTCAATCAAATCTAAAATATAAAATTTTAATAAAAAATATCAAAGAAATACTTGACAAAACCCCAAAAAATACTCTTTTCATAATTGAAAATGCTGGAAACAGAAAGATAGGACAAACTCTTGAAGAGATTTCTCAAATTGTCAAAGATGTTAATAGTTCCCGGATTAGGATTTGTTTTGATACCTGCCATTTATTTTCTAACGGTTATGTTTTCAAAACTAAAAAAGAACTTGATTTATTTCTCGAAAAACTCGCCAAACTCAAAATCGATAATATTCTTGAACTTTGGCATATTAACGACAGCCGAGATGAGTTCAACTCCGGCCACGACCGCCATAATAATATAGGTGAGGGAAAAATCGGAATGGAAGAATTTAAAACTTTACTCAATCATCCAAAAACCAAAGATTATCCTTTTATTATCGAAACTCCCGGATTTGATGGAAACGGACCTGACAAAAAAAATCTCGATATTTTAAAATCCTTGGTTGGTATATAATTTCTACATGATTACTTTACCAAAAGAAGTAAATAAATTGCTAAGCCAATTCAAAAAAAATAAGTTTCAAATATTTGTTGTTGGCGGTGCTATTCGAGATATGTTATTAAATAAAGAAGTAACAAACTGGGACTTTACAACAAATGCTACACCTGAACAGATTCAAAAAATATTTCCTGATGCTTTTTACAATAATATTTATGGAACGGTTTCGATTCCAAAAAATAAAATCATTTTTGAAGTCACTCCTTTCCGCAAAGAATCTGACTATTCTGACCTACGTCATCCTGAAAAAATAGAGTGGGCAAAAACCGTTGAAGAGGATCTGTCGCGCCGTGATTTTACAATTAACGCCATGGCGTATGATGGAAAAAATATTGTTGACCCGTATGGCGGCCAAAAAGATTTATCTAGTAAAATAATAAAAGCTGTTGGGGACCCTGATATTCGCTTCAATGAAGATGCTCTACGATTACTTCGGGCTGTCCGTTTTACTTCTCAACTGGGATTTTTGATTGAAGATGCGACTCGAAATTCTATTCAAAAAAATGCCTCATTAATTACAAAAATCTCTTGGGAAAGGATACGAGATGAATTCTTGAAAATTTTAAAAAGCGATCATCCAGCTGAAGGAATTCTTTTTTTGAAAAGTACCGGACTACTTTCCTACATTTTACCGGAAGTCGATGTTTCTTTTACCATTCCTCAAAAGAGTCCACTTCGTCACCATATTTATGACGTTGGTACCCATCTAATCATGGCTTTAAAACATTGCCCATCAAAAGATCCCATCACCAGGTTCGCAACTTTAATTCATGATGTTGGCAAAGCAAAAACTTTCAGACGCAACGAAAAAACCCAACTGATTACTTTTTACAATCACGAGGTGGTTGGTAAAAAACAGGCTGAAAAAATTGCCGATCGATTTAAACTTTCCAATAAAGAAAAAGATAAATTGGTTAAATTAGTCCAATTTCACCAATTCACAGTTTCGGAAATCCAAACCGACAAAGCCGTCAGAAGATTTATCAAAAATGTCGGGAAAGAGTATCTTAATGACATTGTTGATTTGAGATTCGGCGACCGAATCGGTTCTGGGGCCCGACCGACTTCCTGGCGTTTTGATCTTTTCAGAAAAAGACTCGAAGAAGTGCAAAAACAGCCGTTTCAAATCAAAGATTTAAAAGTCGACGGCAATGACGTTATAAAAATATTAAAAATAAAACCCGGACCCAAAGTTGGCGAAGTTTTGAAAAAACTTTTTGATCAGGTCGTAGAGAAAAAATTAGAAAATAAGCGAGAGATTCTTCTTAAAAAATTGAAAACAATTAGTTAAACTGTCTTTTTCTCCGTGTCCAGGATAAATAACTGTTTCTTTTGATAATTTAAATATTCTTTCCAGGGATTTTTTTAAATCTTTTTTACTGGAGTAAGAAAAATCATAACGACCAATCCCGTCTTTGAACAATGTATCCCCGGTAAAGAGAATTGGTTTAAAACCCGCCTTCGTTGAAGCTTCGGTGGGCAAGTAAAAACAACAACTACCTGGCGTATGACCGGGAGTATACAAAATTTGAAATTTAAAATTTTCAATTTTCAATGAATTTTCAATATTTAAATTTTTAATATTTTTAATTGGTAAAATAATTGGTTTATAACCTAAAAAATGTTTTGCGGTTTGTTCTATCCTATCAATCAAAAACTTATCTTTTTCATGAATAGTTAATGGCAAGTCAATTGATTGTTGAATCTCACCAACTGCCATCACATGATCAAAGTGGCCATGAGTGGCCAACATACCAACTAAGTTTAATTGTTGCCTTTGTAGTTCCTCAAGAATAAACGAGGCATCATCGGTTGGGTCAACAATCAAACAGTCCTGACCTTCAATTAAAAAATAACAATTCGCCTGCAACTGTCCGAAAGAATATTTGATAATTTTCATTATTACGACTTCAACCATTCAACATAATCACAACCGCCCGGTGTTTTTGTAGCCGGGTCCCAGGTGGCTGTTGAACATTTTTTTAGTTTTTTTCCGGCCGCCGTTGTAAAGAGAACTAATTTTTCACCGCACTTTGGACAGTCTTCTTCCAGCTTTTCCGTGGTTCCTTTTATCCATTCGATATAATCACATCCACCGGCTGTTCTTGTGGCTGAATCCCAAGTTCCAGTTGAACATTTTTTCATCTTTTTTCCAAATCGTGTTACAACTGATAATAATGGAGCTCCACACTTAGGGCACTTTTCATCCAATGTTATTGGAGGTATCTCTAACCACTTTACATATGTACAGCCATCAATTGTATGAGTTTCCGGATTCCAACTTCCCTTTGAACAACGTTGTAATTTTTTACCCGCCTTTGTTTCAAAAACTTCACCTAAGGATGAACCACATTTTGGACAGATTTCAGATCCTTTTTCCGAAATCTTATTATCATCTTTCATATAAAATTTATAAAAATTATAATGCTTATAACGATTATTTTTGCTTTTTCATTTTCTCTAACCAGACTAAAATCGGGGTGGCCACGAATGGTGAAGAATAGGTGCCAATAATTGTCCCAATTAATAAAGTTAAGATAAAAAATCTAATTGTCGATCCACCCATCATAGTCAACGCTAACAGCATGAAAACTATTGTCATCGAATTATTTAATGATCTAACCATCGTTTCTGTTAGAGCTTTATTTGAAGCTTCTTCAACATTGTTTGTTTCACCCAATTCATTATACTCGCGTATTTTATCAAAAATTACAATCGTATCATGAACTGAAAAAGACATCGTTGTCAACACTGCGGTTACAAACATCGTATTAACTTCGGCTCCAAAAAAATGACATAACAATGAGTAGGTACCAACAACAACTAACAGATCATGAAACATCGCGAGTACTGCTGAAAAAGCAAAATTAAAACCTTTGAAAGCAAAACTCATATAAATTAATATCCCAATAATCGCTAAAATAGACGCAACCAAAGTTTTATTAATCGCTTCCTTTCCAAGTAAAGGTCCTACTGTTTCTAAGCGTAAAACCGTAATTTTAATCTTTAATTTTGTTTCTAAGTCTTTTTTTAAAAAAGATTCTTTATTCTGATCTAATACTTTTGTTCGGAGTATGATATTTTTATCTTGCTGTTTTAGGCTGACCACCGATATTTTATTTAAATTCAACACTTCTTGTATTTTATTTTTTTCAACCGCTTTACTCATTTGAAATTCAAAATTACTTCCTCCAGTAAAATCAATTGAATAACGAAAACCCCACTTAACTATTGAAAACAAACCAGCTCCGATGACAACAGCGGAAATTAAAAAATAAAGCCAGCGGTATTTCAGAAAGTTAATCATAAATTAAATTGTTAAATCTTAAATATTAAAGGTTAAATAATTTTTAAACAGTTAAAGATTAAACGCTTTTATTGTTTAATAGTTTAATATTTAATATTTTTTTAACATTTAAGATTTAATCTTTAAGATTTCTGTTTATAAAATAAGTCAATAAGTCTCTTAGTTATTACTACCCCTGTAAACAAACTTGTTCCTACTCCAATTGCGAGTGTTAACGCAAATCCCCTGACCATCCCAAACTGGGGCAAAAATTCCCAGTTTAACGGATTAAAAAGAATAAAAGCCACTGTTAACGTCGTTACATTGGCGTCTTTAATCGCATCAATCGCCCTACCAAAACCTAAGCGAACGGCAATATCAAAAGCTTTGCTTTTTCTTTGTTCCTCTTTGATTCTTTCAAAAATCAAAATATTTGAATCGACGGCCATTCCAATTGATAAAATAAATCCGGCTACTCCCGGCAATGTCAACACTAACGGAATGGTTTTAAATATGAACAAAGAAATTAATGCATAAATTATTAAGGCTAACGAAGCAATGAAACCTAATCGACCATAATAAATAATCATAAAAAGTAAAACCATCATCAAACCAATCGTTCCCGCATAAATACTTTTTTTTATTTCAATTTCTCCCAAAGTAGGACCGATATTTTTTTGTTCAACCAACTTTATCGGTAATGGTAGAGCACCTGAGTTAATGGCAATTGTTAATTTTTTTGCTTCATCTGTCGTAAAGTTTCCAGTAATAACTGCACTACCATCTAGTATTTCAGTTTGTACTGTTGGTGTTGTTAGTGGTATATTATCTATAAAAATTCCAACTGGTTTTCCAATATTTCTTTTTGTGATTGCAGCAAATAAATCGGCCCCTTTTTTATTAAATTTTAACCCCACTTGAGGTTTACCGGTTTGACTATCAAACTCAACTGTCGATTTAAGTATATGAACTCCTGATAGTTCCGTATCTTTGGTAAGTTGCAAAAAAATTGGAGTTGTTGTGGCGATTTTTTCATCAGGCAATTCTCTAAATGTTAGCTGAGCTGTTTGACCAATTAATTTTATCGCTTCTTCATAGTTGCTAATTCCCGGTAGATCAACGCTCAGTCGATATTTATCTCCTGTTTTAACCGTTTGTATTTGAGGTTCTGTCACTCCAAAAAAATTAATGCGTCTCTCGATCACATCCCGAGCTGAATTTAATGCGTCGTTTAAATCTTCCCGTTTTATCTTCGATATGTCTGCTTCAAAAATTAAACTACTACCGCCTTTTAAATCTAATCCTAATTTTGTCGTAAAATCTTTTTTGACATTTAATCCATAAATATTAAAATCAATCTTGCTTGGTATTTTATATTTAGTTTTAATATTATCAGGAAGGTCAACCCAAATTAATCCCAAAAAAATAAGCGTGATAAAAATTGATTTGAATATTTTCATTTTAATAACTCTTCTTCCACTCCAACCAACATAATTTTTGGTTGTTTTAAAAACCTCCAGATAAAAGGATCGTTATTTTTTTTTCTAAAAATAAACTCGTCCTCAGTCATGGTTGAATAATTAATAGGATGTCCAAATTCCTTTTCCACTTCTTTGACTAATGATTCAATCTCAACTATTACAATTATTCCCACTAAAAGTAAATAAATTTCATCATCTTTTATAATCAAGTTTTTTGGAAATTTTGTCGAAACTGCAATAAATTTTATTTTCCCTATTTTTGATAAATTACTGTGAATTAATGTTGCTAACTTATTTGTTTTTGCAAAAATTCTTAAAAATTCATCATACAGTTGATAATTTTTATTTAGAGAAAAGTAAACTTTATTGAGGCGGCGTTCCCGCAATAATAATTTTTCTTCGGTCAAAATATCAAGCTCTCTCTTAACAGCATTAACTTCCTCATCGATTTCACGGACAACCCGGCGCAGATAAAAATTTTCGCTGGGATGATGGAAAAACAACTCAAGAACTTTCCTTCGAGCCTTAGATGGAATTATGTGTTGTAGCATATTTAATAATTAAGTTAAGCGAGGTATCCGAATTTTGAGACTATCGCCAGGGGTCCCCTTTGGGGTGTGGCGGTCGAAAAATACGGTACCGAGCTTTAATAAATCACTTTGTTACCAATCGGTAACATTTCAATAAACACCTGACCTCTAACAATAGATATTTCTTTATTGCTGTTATCAAAAAATTTAATCTGATCTTCTTCTGTTTCCCTGCTCCAAGTTCCTTTAATTACTTGCCCATTCTTGAAAAATAACATTTCCCCACTACCAACATTTTTATAAAGTATATGCCCACCTTCATAACCATCGTTAGCCGGTGATTCTTTAGCAAACATTACGATAATATTTTTTGCTTCTAGTTGTTTTCCGGTATTTTTATCAAGATGTGGGACGCCTCCGTTAGTCCTTTTATAACTATTTGTTTTGACATCATAATTCCAAATAACGCTAAAGTCGCTGGCCAAATGGTCCCAAAAACCAAAATCAATCTTTGTCACTGTCCCCCGATCAGATAGTTTTGCGTCATCTTCAAATTTCCAGGCTAAAAACCCCTTATCCCATCTTATCCCTTTATCATCAACATTAGTCAATTCTCTTTTATCTTTTGCATATTGCCAAAGTTTTTTCGTTGAAGTATAGACCGTATGTTCAGTGGCCACATTTTTAAGTCGTTCATAATCACGCCAGAAATATGGAAAAGGAACTGAAAATTGATTTAAATCGTTGTAAGACGACCAGCCTAGTTCATTGATATAGCCTAATGCATCTGCCGGTCCCGGAGTATTAGCTCCACCAACATGGGCATACAAAGGATTCTGACCGTAACTTTCAAGAAACTCTAAAAAATACATGCGGGCTGAACGAACCGGACCAACGTAAGATGCATTTTGACAGTAAAATATTGCTAAAAATCTGGTAATACCTCCCTCAGCAACAGCCTCATAAATGATATCGGCTGAGGACAGTCCTGATTGTGGTCGAGCTGATTTATGATTTTCGATCATCACGCCGAGTGGTCGCTGACCTACCCAAACATTTTTTTGAGTCTTAGATAACATTTGACCGTTTAAAGGACATTCTTCTGTTTTTGGTTCGCTATCAACAACCGCTTCATTCGATCCGTTTTCAGATTTAGGCGGCTGATAAATAATTGGGGATAAAAATGACTGGCCTTTTTCGGCTGAAAAAAAAGAATAGGTCGTTATTCCCGAAAGAATAAACATAATAAACACAACTACAAAAGCTATCTTTTTATTAATCATAAAGATTTTGGTAAATTTTAATTGCTTTTCTCAATTGCTCGTCTTTCTTCCTCAGATAAATCAAATTCCTCGCTTTTACCGTTTTTAACTTTTTTGCTATAAACCCTCAAACCGTCACGAGTGTGCATGAAATTAATAATAATACCACTATTTTCATAATTTAGAAAAGTAACGACAAAACTTTTTTCTCCACCTGTTTTTTCAAAAGGATTAAATCTAACTAAACCAACCTTTTGGATATGGAGAGTTGAGGTTTTTATTTCTTCCTGCAACTTTTTTTTGACTATTTCAAGTTCTTCTTTTGTTTTTTTATCAACCATTAACAATTCATCCAAAATTTCATCTATTTTATGTTTCCTCGTGTTTGAGATTAAATTATTATAATGTGCTTTTGTCTTTAATATAAGACTCGTCAAAATAGCCAGCCAAATAAGAAAAAGAGCTAAGACAATATAAATAATCATCAACTACATTCTATAGTTTTGTACAAAAACTGTCAACGATATTTTACCCTGAGCGAACGGAGTGAGTCGAAGGGTTGATTTTTGATTTTTGATATGCTATCGTTTTACCGTATGCCGAAAAAGACAAAGAAAGAAAAGTTGTTGGCCCGCTATCATAGAAAAATCCGTTTACTGGAAAATAAACCGTTGGTTACTCCTCCCATCCAAACAAAAATTACTACTTCTATATCAGTGCCAACCGTTGAAAACGAAACAAAACCCGCAATGACTGAACCGCTTAATCAAGAACAAAAACAGTTAAATCAATATTTTTTTTCAGATTTTAAAAAAAGCTTGCTATTAATTGTATTGATCATTGGCCTTGAAATTTCTTTGTATTTTGCAAAATTGATTAAATAAAAAATTGTTTCTGATCCACCTTCGCATAAAGCTACGGTGGATGTAAGAAACTCTAAAACTCGTAGTCACTCGTTAAGAGTTTCTAACAAAGGGGGTGATTTAATATATGGCATCAATGTACTGTGTTAAATGTCGAGCTAAAAAAGAAGTTGCTAATCCGGAAAAAGTTACTATGAAAAATGGTAAACCGGCAATGAAAGGAAAATGTCCAGATTGCGGAACCGGAATGTATAGAATTGGGACTGCATAATATTTTATTTAAATAGGATATCTATAACCCCGCCCTTTGTGGCGGGGTTTCGTTTACACTCCAGGAGGATTTTAAATCAGTTTAAAAATACGGATTCTTTTTTCACCTTCAAACAAACTAAGTTTATTTACTTTAAAAGAAAGATCGATGTCTAAGTTTGCCAGGCGTTTTTTAATAACAAAGTACTGTTGTTTTGAAGGGATTTTATAATTGGCGATGGTTAAACGAGGTACATATCTTTCCGAATTTTGAAATATTTGGAACTGTTTTTTTATGCTTTCACTTATTTTTTCCACTTCCTTTTCTCTTCTAAAGTCGAGATATAAAGTAATATTATTTTGAATTGTTAAGGCAACTTCGTATGCATATAAATAAAATGATTTTTTATCGAACAAAGCAATCTCTAATTTATTAATCGTTCTTTTTGGATCGGAAAACTCTCCAAATGAATGGACTAAAATATTATAGTTTCCGATCCCCTCCCATCGAAACTGGGGATAGATTTTTTTGAAATCCGCTAGTTGATCCACGATTTCTTTTCTAGTTTTATCCGATAGTTCAATCTTTAATAGTAACTTCATATTTTCTATAAATTAAAAACTTTGCTAATATTACGGGTCGAAAAATTCCTAATATCTGTGACGACTACTTTAACTTCTGCTCCTATTTCACCAGCCTGATTATTTTTATTTTCTAGTTGCCTGTCACCTTCCGTTACCGCAATTATATTTGGCGAAATTTTCTTTACGAGTTCAAAGTAATCACTATCCATCTGAAAAAAAGGAAGAAGAACGATCAAATCAACCATGTTAAGGAAAGATAAAATTTCAGCTCGCTCTGTTTGTTTATGAATCGGTAATTTTCTTTTATGTTTTTTGATAAATTCATCTGATTCTAGTGCAACTATCAAAAAATCACCTTGTTTTTTGGCTGCCTCCAAAAACTTTAAATGACCAAAATGAATTAAATCAAAACATCCTCCAACTAAAACCGATTTCTTATTTTTAAAAATTTGTCTTTTTTTATCACCTAAATCTTCATATCGAATAATTAAAGCCTTTTTTCTCACGCTATAAATTATACAATAATAATATGAAGCTAAGTACCGAGATTGTTGAAGAAAAACAAAATGCTTTAATCGTGTCAAAAAAAGAATATCCTTTTATCTTTCTTTTAAAAAATGAATTAAAAAAAGTTTCAATTAATCCTTTTAGTTCGCCTTTTATTCCAAAAAAAATAAAAATGTTTCAATATGTTTTTATTATTAATGAGGCCGTTTCCACCGATCAAGCGCATAAAAATAAAGATAGTATTTTTTTATATATATTTTTTGGTAAAAAGAACCATTTAGCCTATGTTAAAAACTATCCGGAGAATATAAAAATTATTACAATCAATGGTAATCACCTTGAAAAAGATGAAATTGATAAGATACTTTGGTTTGCTATTTCTAAAAGTGAGGAAACGATTCTAAATTTAAATTTATCTCAATTAGTAAAAAATGGACTTAATTTCACACCGAACATTGTTATAAACTATAAAAAATTTATTACCAAAAGAAATTTGATTTTTTTTGCAATTTTTTGCGCTATTATCATCCATATTGCTTTCATTCCTTTTCTTTTCCTAACATTCTTTTTAAATTATCAAAATTATTTGGTTCTTAAAAAAAACTCGCCAGGAAATATTAATAATTCATTATTAGCTCATGAAGTTTCAAAAAAATTATACTCAATCGTTCGACCTACTTATTTGCTATTTGGAATTGCTATCTTGCCAGATAATCTGATCGATATTAACGAAAAGAGCTATTCGATTATCAGACAAACTCAATTGCTGTTAGATAACTTTAAGGGCTTGGAGGAGGTTTTTTTCCAGTCACAAAAAACAATTGAACAAAAAAATATTTTGACTTTACGAATCGAAAAAATGAAAATTAACCTAACCAATATCCAGGAAGAACTTAATATTATCGCACAAAAAATACCGATAAAAAATAACTTTTTCGATCAAATAAAAAAACAGTTAATCGAACAAGCTGATAATATACAAAAGGTCCAAAAATCGATAAATTATTTTCAAAAAATTATTTCCCAGGAAAAATTAAGTAAATATGTTGTTTTTTTTGTCAACAATATGGAATTGCGGCCCGGTGGTGGATTTCTAGGCTCTTTTGGGATTTTTGAAATCGGTAATTACAGTATTGGGGATATAAAAATTTATGATATTTATGATGCGGATGGCCAACTGACAGTTCATCTTGATCCGCCAAAACCAATCGCACAATATCTAAATGTACCCCATTGGTTTTTTAGAGATTCTAATTTTTCTCCAGATTTTTCTGTTAATTATCAAAAAGCCTTGTTTTTTCTAGAAAAAGAAATGGGAATGACAAATTTTGCCGGCGGGATTTTATTAACAACGACTGCTGTAGAAAATATTTTAAACGCTTTTAATGATTTATATCTTCCTGATTTTAAGGAATATATTAATGCTAAAAATTTTTATTTAAAAACCCAATTTTATGTGGAAAAAAATTTTTTCCCCGGGTCAATCCAGAAAAAAACGTTTTTATCTTCCATCGTCCGACAGATAAAAAATAACGTTGATAGAGCTGATATAAAAAATTTATTTTTTCAAATAAAAAAGTCTCTTGATGAAAAACAAATGGCGGTTTTTTTTAAAGATCAAAATTTTCAATCTTTTTTTGATTCTTCTTTTTGGTCCGGACGGGTAATTAGTCCCAAATGCACACTGTCCGAAGAATGTATAAGTGATTATATTTTCCCATACGACGCTAATCTCGGAGCCAATAAAGCTAACTTTTTCATTAACCGTTACGTTAATTTAAAGATTAAGATCGATTCTCAGGGACAAATTAATCATCTTCTTTCCCTTCAGTATAAAAATGATTCACCAGCGGAAATTTTCCCTACCGGTTACTATCGTAATTATTTTCAAATCCTACTGCCCAAAAATTCAACTTTGAATCAAATTACTAAAGACGGCGTCCAAGTCGAAGATATTGATCAAATAGACGATCAGTATAAATTAATAGGATTTCTTTTTGAACTGGCTCCGGGGAAAATAGCTGATATTAAAATCAGCTATGGATTAAACGAACCTTTGAAAACAGGACGAAATATTTATCAATTGGTTGTCCAAAAACAAACGGGGGCAAAAAACTCTGATTTAATATTGGAATTTGAGCTGAATAAAAGTATTTCTGTCCTTAATCAAAATTTTTCCCCTATTGTTAAAGATGATCAAATCATCTATAATACGAACTTATTAACCGACAAAATATTTTTCATTGAGTTAACAAAGAATTAATATTTTGATATTTTTATTTTTTATTAATAAATTAACTTAAATATATGAAAAAATCATTAAGTTCAACAGATAAAGTTTCCTTGAAAGCTGAATTACGAAATGTTTTTGGTAAAAAATTAAATAAAATCCGTAGACAAGGGTTGGTACCTGGTAATATTTTTGGTCCCGATTTTAAGTCTAAATCAATTTCTATCGTTTATAAGGACCTTGTCAAAACTTACAAAAAAGTAGGTGAAACAGGCATCGTATATCTAGCTTTGGACAAAGAAAATATTCCTGTTTTGATAAAAACCATCCAAAAACATCCGATAACAAGTTCTTTACTTCATATTGATTTTAGAAAAATTGACCTTTCAAAAAAAATCGAAACTGATGTTCCGGTTAAAACAACTGGTGTTTCTGAAGCTGTTTCTCAAAAAGGAGGAGTTCTTCTTGTTCAATCGGATACTTTGTTAATTGAAGCCCTACCAGAAGATATTCCGTCGAGTATCGAAGTTGACGTTACTATTATCAAAGAGATTGGTCAGGAAATTAAAGTTTCCGATCTTAAAAAATCTGATAAATATGAGATAAAAACTTCAGCTGAAAAAGTCGTTGTGGCTGTCATTGCTCACAAAGAAGAAAGTATTACTCCAGAAACAGCTGTAGCTGCTCCTGAGATAATAACCGAAGCCGCCGAAGAAGGGGAAGAAGTACCTGCTGTTGAAGGTGAAAAGAAACCCGCCTCCGCTGTAAAAGCTCCGGAGGGCAAGGAAAAAACTGAAGGTGAAAAAGAAGTTAAAAAATAAAGTTTATTAAATATATATGACAATTATCAAAAGTGAGTTCTCATTAGCTTTAAATCAAGTTGCGACAGAAAGAGGTATTTCTGCCGATGATGTTGTCTCTTCAATCGAACAAGCCATAATTGCCGCTTATAAAAAAGAATATTTAAAAGAGGATGATGAAATCAAAGTTACCGTCAATAAAGACACCGGAGAAGCCAAGATATTCAAAGAGGATAAAGATATTACTCCTCCGGGCTTTGGCCGAATAGCTGCTCAAACTGCCAAACAGGTTATCTTGCAGAAAATTAGAGAAGCAGAGAAAAAAACCGTTGCCTCCCATTATCAATCTCAGGTTGGTACTGTTTTAAAAGGTCGAATTATTCGATATGACGGTTATAGCGTTTTGATCGATATTGGCAAAGCTGAAGCTATTCTTCCTAAGGAAGAACAAATGAATAATTATAAATATCAAGTTAATGACAGTTTAATTGTTTATCTTAAAGAAATTTCTAATGATAAGTTTGACAATCCAAGAATTATTGTTTCTCACTCTCATCCAAAATTAATTGAAGAACTTTTTAAACGAGAGGTTCCGGAGATAGCAAACGGCACAATTGAAATTAAAAAAATAGTTCGTGAACCAGGTGAACGGGCTAAGATAGCGGTTACTTCGACTCAATCAGGCGTTGATCCGGTTGGAGCTTGTGTCGGTCAAAAAGGCGTTCGGGTTCAGACGGTAATCGACGAACTGGGTGGAATGGAAAAAATTGACATTATCCAGTGGAATAAAGATGAAAAATTGTTTTTAATTGCAGCTCTTTCGCCAGCTAAAATTACTTCAGTCGAGATTGATAAAACAGGAAAAAGAGCCAAAATAACAGTTGAAGAAAAAGAGGCTCCGCTGGCAATCGGAAAAGGCGGGATCAATGTTAATTTGGCGTCCCGACTGACCGAATTTGAAATTGATATTGTGCAAACTAAATCCGAAGAACCAGCAAAAACTGTTGAAGTTGCTTCAACTCCTGAAATTACTTCTGAAAAAAAAGTTAGCGAGAAAAAACCAAAATCTTAAGTCAAAATTCAAAAGGTAAAAGTCAAAAAATAAAAGTCAAAATTAAAAAGTTTTCTTAAATACTTTTGACTTTTTACTTTAACTTTTGAATTCTAAATTTTGAATTTTAATTTTTAAAAATGAATAAATTCCGTCCCCCCATAGTTACCATCCTCGGCCATGTTGATCATGGAAAAACTACTCTATTGGATTTCATTAGAAAAAGCAGGATAACTGATGAAGAATATGGTGGTATTACTCAAAAAATTGGCGCCTATGAAATTACGACTGAATTTAAGGATTATAAAACCAAAAAAATAACCTTTATTGATACTCCGGGACACGAGGCTTTTACTAAACTTCGGGCCCGAGGCGCCAATGTTGCCGATATCGCCTTGCTTTTAATTGATGGAAAAGATTCTGTTATGCCTCAAACAGAAGAGTCTATCTCCCATATCAAAGCTGCTAAAATTCCCTTCATTGTCGTTATTAATAAGATTGATCTTCCTGAAACCAATCCAGAAAAAGTCAAAAATGACCTTTTAAAATATGAGGTTATGACTGAAGGTAAAGGCGGGCAGGTACCAGTTGCCTTAATTTCTGCTAAAACAGGGTCAGGAATTAATGAACTTTTAGAAACGATTCTTTTTATCGCCTCGGATCTTAAACTTACATATGATGAAAATAACCCGGTTCAAGCTTATATCATTGAAACAAAAAAGGACCGTCGAGGAATCGTTGCCAGCGCAATAATTAAAGACGGTACGATAAAAATTGCCGATACGGTTTATGTTAATGATCAAAAAATAAAAGTTAAGTCGTTAATTAATGATCGAGGATCAAGTGTTTCTCAAGTCTTACCTTCCAATCCTTTTGAAATTTTAGGTTTCAATGATATGCCGGAAGTTGGCAGTATGATAAAATCAATTTCCAATAACCAAATTAAAATAACCAATGAAGAATTGCCGATTACCAAAAAGGCTTTAACCCTTGAAGATGTTTTAAAAATGCCTGTGGTTGAAAAAAAACTTCCAGCCATCATAAAGGCCGATTCTCAAGGCAGTGTCGAAGCCATAAAAAATTCGCTTAAAGATAATACCAACCTCAATATAATTCTTCTGGCCGTCGGGGAAATTAACAAATCAGATATATTTTTGGCAAAAGCAACTAAGTCAATCATAATCGGATTTACCGTAAAAACTAGTCATGAAGCCGAAAGTCTGGCAAAACAAGAAAAAGTAATTATCAAAAGCTACCAGATTATTTATGAACTATTGGACGAACTTAATGAAGTGGCTAATTTAATAAAAGAAAAGGAAGAAAAAGAAAAGAATTTAAAAGGAGAAGCTCAAATTTTGGCAAATTTCATAATAGAAGGAGAAAAAATTTTTGGAGTCAATGTTATCAAAGGTAAAATTAATCTTGGCGATCAGGTAGAGGTTTTTAGAAAAAATAAACCTATAGGAAAAACCAAACTTGTTTCTTTAAAGATTCGAGCCAAAACAGTTAATGAAGTAAAAAAAGGCCAGGAAGCTGGAATGATATTCGGTCCTCCGCTTGACTTTTTGATTGGTGATGTGGTAAAATCTATCCTATAATAAATATGGATAATACCCAAAACACCTTGACTCGTATTCAGAAAATAGCAACCAAATGTCGTTCTGCTGTTATTATTGTTCCTCCCAGTCCATCAATCGACGCCATTGCTGCTTCGACTTCGTTTTATTTAGCTTTAAATAAAATGGGTAAGACTGTTTCTATCGCCTGTAGTCAAAAAGTTCAATCCGACCTAACAGCGTCGGACAAATTTCAAAATATTATCGGTGCCGGAGGCGATAGTCTGATGATCTCTTTTCCATATTCTGACGGAGCAATTGATAAAGTTGATTACAATATTCAAGGTGAATCTTTTAACTTGGTTGTTACTCCCCGTCCCGGATACCAAAAATTAAATCCCAATCAGGTTAACTTTTCCTATACCGGTGGCCTGGTTGATGTAATTTTCGTCATCGACGCCCCAACTTTAAATAGTCTAGGGACAATTTATACCGATAATCAAAATCAGTTCAATGGAAAAGATATTATTAATATCGACCGTCACTTAACCAATTCCTACTTTGGTACGGTCAACTATGTCAACAAGACTATTTCATCTATTTCTGAGTTGGTTTTATCGGTCCTGCAAACTTTGGGTGTAGAGATTGATCGCGATATAGCAACTAACCTTTATGCCGGATCGGCTGCCTCAACCAACAATTTTACTTCTTATTCGACCAATGCCGACACCTTTGAACATATTGCCACATTGTTAAGATTGGGCGCTGTCAAAAAAGTTTTCAAAAAACCTGTTCCGGCCGCTACCCGATCAACGATGAATTTTCAATCACAACCACAGGTAATCAATTCTATACCAGGAAGAAACGCTGAAACTCCCAAATCTATGCCGATTGAATCCGTTGAAAAAGAAGCTACTACAGAAAAACCTCAAACCAGTCAGGAATGGCTTAAACCAAAAATCTTCAAAGGCGGCGGTTTGATATAAGAACATTAAAAATCAAATGTTAAATATCAAACATTCATATTGAAAATAAAAATATGTTTATAGAAAAATTCATAGATGCTTTTAAGGGTCTCGGTGTTTACCAACAAGGTATTCAGGCGTTTGGTGAGAAAAAAACTCCAATCTGGTTAAAATCAAGTTGTTTAGGTTTATTAAGTATTCCTATTATTGGAGGGTTATCGGCAATAATTGATTCTCTTTTTATTTCTGGTGGAGGAAAAGAACATATTCCTATGTTTTGCGGAGCAACTCTTGGATTATTGGCAATCGGCATTGGCACTGCGATAAAAAATACCTTAAAGAAAAAATGATTGTCATTCCTGCGAAGGCGGGAATCCAGATTTTCCTGGATCCCCTTCTTCAAGGGGATGACACAATACATTGTGATAAAATTATTAGATGAATCTTACTTTAGTAATTGTTATTGTTTTTTTCCTAATTGCTCTTTTTATTATTCGTCAATGGCTTAATAAACTTGAGGAAAAAACTACTCTTTCATCAGATATTGTTGAGTGGCTTAAAACATCTAATCTTTCAGTTGATCAGAAATTATCAAAGAATCTGGAAATATTTGCTTCCGTTCAAAAAACCATCGGTGAGTTTTCTGAGATCGGTCGATCGATGAAGGAATTACAGGAATATCTTACCTCCCCAAAATTGCGGGGAAATATCGGCGAACATGTTTTAAAAGAACTATTAGCCCAAAACTTTCCAAAATCGAGCTTCAAACTTCAATATCATTTTAAAACCGGATCTGTTGTCGACGCGGTTCTCATCACTTCCCAAGGGTTAATTCCGATTGATTCAAAGTTTCCGATCGATACTTTCAAAAAAATTGCCAAGGCAACCAATAAAGATGAGATTGCCGCCATAAAAAAAGACTTTGAACGAGACGTCAAAAAACACGTCGATGATATTGCCAGAAAATATATTTTGGCTGAAGAAAAAACCGTCGATTATGCCCTGATGTACGTCCCTTCCGAAAGTGTTTACTATGAATTAATCAATAATGAAACCGTATTTGATTACGCCGGACAGAATCGTGTTTTACCGGTTTCGCCGATGAGCTTCTATGCTTATATCAAAGCTATCTTAATTTCATTTGAAGGCGAAAAAATCGAAACTAAGGCTAAGGAAATTTTAAAAATCCTGCAGGCGATCAAAAAAGACTATCAGAAAACCGATGAGGCTTTGTCAATATTAAATAAACATGTGACGAATGCCTATAATCAAAGTTCACAGGTATCAAAGACTTTTTCTTCGTTGGGACAAAAACTAGAATCGACGAACTTGTTAGCTGTTGAGGATGAGCACAAGTCACTTAAATAAATGTCAAATGACAAATGATAAATAATAATTGAATAACAAATTACAAATTTTAAATGTTTTAAACATTTGTTATTTGATATTTGTTATTGATTTGACATTTGAATTTTGTCATTTGTCATTATTATGCAGATTTCTTTTAAACATGAACTTAAATCCAACGATAAACTAACCAATGACCAAATTGTCAATCTGATTTTAAAGTCTCGCAATATCAAGAATCTTGACGAATTTCTCAACCCACCCTCTCCCCTTACCCTATCTCTCCAGGATTTCGGCTCTTATAAAAAATCTTTTGAAAAAGTTCTAAAAATTCTTAAAAGTATTAAAGAAAAAAATCAGATGATCGTCGTTTATACCGACTATGATGCCGACGGAATTACTGGTGGCGCAATCCTTTGGGAAACTTTATATCTTTTAGGTTTTAAAGTCATGCCCTATGTCCCCCATCGCCGCCTTGAGGGCTATGGTTTTTCCAAAACTGGGATTGATAATGTCAAAAAAGAATTTGATCCTGCTTTAATTATCAGCGTTGATCATGGAATTACTAAAGTCGAAGAAATCAAATATGCTTCATCGCTTGGAATAAAAATTATTGTCACTGACCACCATCTCAAAGGAGACAAAATTCCTAAGGCTGATGGCGTGTTTCACATTCCAGAATTATCCGGTTCAGGTGTTGCCTATTTTTTCGCCAAAGAGATTTTTGCAAAAACCTCGCTTAGCGGGGTTAAATTAACGGCAAATTTTGAAACTGATTATTTAGCTTTAGCTAGTATCGGCACAATCGCTGATCTTGTTCCTCTAGTCGGTCCATCACGTTCGCTCGTTAAATATGGTCTCAAAACTTTTTCTAAAATTAAACGCTTTGGCATAAAACACATTCTTAAACAGGCCGGCATTGAGAACAAAAAAATTACTCCCTATGAAGTCGGATTTATGATTGCGCCCCGGATTAATGCCATTGGAAGATTAGAACACGCAATTGACGCGCTAAGATTACTTTGTACGAATGATGAGAAAAAAGCTTATGAACTTGCTCATAAAATTGGCAATGTTAATGTGGAAAGACAAGGGTTGGTTGAAAAATCAGTCGCTGAAGCACGAAAAATGTTGTTACAAACCTCCGCGGTTGAGGAGCGAAGCGGGAAAACCACGGAGGTTAATAAGATGGAAAAAATAATCATTCTTGTTTCTGATCACTGGCATGAAGGTATAATTGGCTTAATTGCCTCAAAAATTGCTGAAGAATTTTACCGGCCGACCTTGGTTTTGACAAAAACTATCGGTGGCTATAAAGGTTCCGCCCGCTCGATCCCCTCTTTTCATGTCACAAAATTTCTTCAAACTCTCAAAAAAAATCTTATTGACGTCGGCGGTCATAAACAAGCGGCCGGCTTTACGCTAGATAAAAAACAACTTAATGCATTTACAAAAAATGTTCAAAAGCTCGCGGATAAATTAATCAAAAAAAAAGATTTGGAAAGAAAAATTGAAGCTGATCTAAAAATTTCTATTTCAAAAATTAACTTAGATTTAGTCAAATCACTGGAGACTTTGGAACCTTTTGGCATCGGCAATCCAAAACCAACTTTTTATAGCGAAGGAACTCTGACCGGCGCCCAGCTTCTCGGAAAAACCCAAAAACATTTAAGAATATTCGTTGACGGCCTTGAATTCCTCGCCTTCAACCAGGCCGATAAGTTTAAAGAACTCTCCCGCGGGCAAAAAATTAAAGTTGTTTATAATCTGGAAGTTAATAGATGGAATGGAAGGGGAAAATTAAGAGGAATGGTTAAATCTCTCTTTTTATAAAACTTTATTTAACTACTGTTAAGGCTTCTATTAGTATTGTAAACACTATAGGTTTTTATTATAATTACCGCCATTATGGAAAGAATGGGGCCTCAGAATAAACTTAACTTTAATTTTTTCGAATCAAAATATAAAGATGTTCTCAAAAAAAATCCAATATTGGGAGAACGTATTGATGTTTTCATGAAGAATATTTCTTTGAAATATATATCTTCTCACGTCGACTTAATTAGACGCGCCGTAGTCGTTGGAGTTGTTGCCCATCAAAATAATGAAAATGAAACTAAACGATATCGCAAAAATTCCACTGCTCCTTATTTTATTCATCCCCTTGAAATGGCAGAATCTATGGTCTCCCAGTCAGAAGAAGGTCCAACTTTTGACTGGATAACGGTTGCGACCGCTTTACTCCATGATGTACCGGAAGATGTTAAGCTCAATGGAATAGAGGGAAGAGAGGCTTGGTTGTCAACCATAGAAGAAATATTTAAAGATTCTGGCTACCAATACATGTTGACAAGTATTATTGATGGAGTAACTGAACGAAAACTCCCTCCCCGTAATGAAAATGAAAAACTATATCAACGCATTGAAAAAGCGCCAATATATAAAATGATTGCCGGCTATACTCAAGAAGGGGGTATAAGACATCCGAAAGAAAAATCAAACAATATAGACGAAGAGAAAAGAAAAAGCATTACAGAAGTAGTTTATAATCTTGAACATTTATTTCTCTCAGCTATTCAAACACCTGAGGAACTCCGCATATTCTTCATTAAAATTGCCGATGTCTGGCATAATCTTCAATCTCCTGAGTGGATCAAGGATTATAAAGTGCTCAGAGGCAGGATTGCTGCCGGCCTCGCCGACCTTTTAGGTTGGGATTTTATGAGAGATGAAATTATCGTTTCCCTTGCAAAAATCACAGATGTAACAACTCCCTTCACTCCCGATAATACTGATAAAAATCAGGTATTATTTTCAGAAGAATTAGAAACATCAGCAACTCAAGAAATGTCTGAAGATATTAAGATCGTAGAAAAAGCTATTCCCAAAATAATTAAAGAGTTAAAAGATCAGCCTATCAAGATTAAGGGGGGATTTCCTCTTCCCCAATCTTCTGACGATTATAACCGTAGAGCAAAAACTCCAGAAGGAGAAACAACTCTTCCACAACCAGAAATACGGGTAAAAATGCCAACAGAATCAATTAAAAATTTTAGAAAAGATCTTGAACATTATGGAATTTTGAGAATTTGGGTAAGAGACGGCCGAAATAAAAGAGGTTATACTTCAGTCACGATTAAACATAGATATAGTTTAATGAACGAACTCAACTATTTACTTGGCAGGGAACAGGTTTTTCTGATTATTGAACCTGGAAACAGGAAATCATTTAAGTTGCAAATCGAGGATGACCTACCCCATATCATCGATATGTTTACTTTGCATAACAATCAAATTTTACCTTCTCAAATACCGGAACTTGGTTTGTTACATAGTGATTTTTCTCAAGACGAATCATTATTAAGCACCCACATTCAAACACTAATTGGACTATGCTATGATCCCAGTCTTATTGGACAGGTGGGTGAAGGAATTGTTCCCGTTTTTCATCATGCTTCCGGTCGTTTATTCTTTCTCCCTAAAACACTCCACGTTAAAGATGTAAGTGAGATTTGCAATATTCCTGAACTTGAAGCGTCATATCCGCTGGAAAAAACTCTTTGGAAGTTATGTAAAGATAAGTTTTATTATATGTCTAAACATGCATTGCGAAGAATTATTGTAGTCTAATCATTTCAACAACTTTCCCGCGGGCAAAAAATTAAAGTTGTTTATAGTCTGGAACTAGATAGGTGGAACGGAAGAGAAAGGTTAAGAGGAAAAATATTGGGTGAATTAATCAATTCATCTTAATTTACTATTTATTTTTTGTGCTATTTTATTAAACCCCCATCTTTTTTTTCCATTATATAACCCAACTATTTGTAAAGATGTTTCTGTCCCCAATGACCATGCAACACCAACTCTATGATTTCCACCTGTTAGTGTAAAAACCACTTGCTGCTTCTCTATTGATACGAGAGCTGTAACTGGTATATCTTCTTGTTCTCCAAACATAAGCGCTTTACTTAATTTTTCATCATTAACCCACCATTGTAATGTAAACAATCTCCCCCTATTTAATTCCGTTCTAGGTGAAATTACTATAGTATGTCCAATTAATTCATATAATTCTTGCTGCCCTCCTGATTGTTCTACTCTCATATATTAAAAAACCCCGCCTTTCGGCGGGGTGCAATTTTACAATTGATTATTATCAACCACACCACGCCTTAATCTCAATAAAGAGATTAAGACAGATAATGAGTCAATAAGATATGTCTTTCATGGTTATAAAAAATTAGTATAGCAAAATATTTGTTGTTGTCAAATTGGATAAGAAAGTAATTTTATCCATATTATTTATGGTTTGAAAATTGATCAATATTGTAGAAGAGAAAAGTCAAGAAGAATACTCATACACATTAACACTTATCTTTCTCATTTGTTCAATTAATTTCGGATATAAAGATGGAGGGAATAATAATTCGTATATCGATTTTAATCCCAATGCGCCCCTTAAAGGATAAATTAATCTTCTAAACGAATAATGAGGATTATCTTCTATCTTTTTTTTCCAACCCATTAAACTATTTATTTTATCTGGTTCAACATCTTGATAGGATTCACTTTTAAATTCCTCAAATGGGTAAAAGACTAGTTCGTATTTATAGCTTTCTTTTGAATTTTTGTCAATCATTTTTAATTTTATTTTCCGTCTTATTATTAAATCGCCTTTTGAACCGGTTCTTTTTCCACCATCTGATACTTGTTGGTTTTTTATTACTTTCCTATAATTATCAAAAGTATTTTCATCTTTCATTATTTCTACCTGCCAATTAGGATAGTTTGATGCTATAAATGTTATAAATTTACCGATTTGTTGATTTACAAATTTAATTCTTTTTTCTGGCTCCAAATGGTCGTAGATATCTTCAGGCAATACTATGGAACAACTTTGTATATCAACAATATCTTCGGTATTTTCTTCGAGACTTTTTCTAACTACTGATTCCAAAGATTTTACAGGTTTCTCATCGACAATAAATATGTCACCATCTAAACTTTTTCTATAAGTTATTGGCATTTTCTTTTCCGTCCCATTACTGATGAGAGTAATAATTTTATTATCAATAACTGACCCAAAAAAATTATTAATAGCAAGATCAACTGGATGGGGTTTTTTCTTTACAATATTTTCATAAATTGGGCTTACAAATAAAATTTTCAAAAAAAACGCTAACTGTCTCAATGCTTCAAATTTTATTATCGACCAATCTGTTCCATTATTTTTTAAATCTACTCCCAAAGATAGTAAAAAAGCTTGTCCTAAAGAAGAATTTGACACTTCATCACGAAGTTCATGAAATTGATAAAGTTTTGAGAGTTCAGGGTCAGCATATCTTGTTTCTTCGGCTAAATCTGGGATATATCGAGAAGCTTTTGCCCAAGCATCTATTATTGATCTTTGGTCTATCTGAAACACTTTCGCCAAGACGTTGATTAATTGCTTATCAAATTTTTTATTATATTCTAGCTTTTCTTCCAATAATATATTTTGGTTCAAAAAAAATTCTTTTAAAGAATTGATGTTTTTATAAGGACCTTCTACAGCTATCTCTTTTGTTAAATCTCTCATAAAACGGGCTAGCTCGATAATGAGATGTGTTGTTTTTCCCTTAAAAATTTGTTCCATATTAATTAACAAAGGTAAAAAATGAAGAACGTCTAGGGAAAAGTTTCCATTTATCATTTTTTCCTTTAATATCCTTGCTTCATAAAATAAAATATTATTAATCGGTTTTTCTTTTTTTCTTTTTAAGAACTCTAGAACATTTTGTTTGCCTTTTTTTTCCTTTATAGGCCTAGGTACACTTTTTTCTTCTTGATTACGGAAATAGTTCATATATAAATGTCCTAAAACTGCACTATAGGCTTCTGTAAAAAATTGATTAAAATTATCACCAAAAATGTTTTTAAATTTTATTACTAGCTCTTCTAATTTATCTATTGTTAGAAGTTCCTTTTTAGAAAATCCCATTTTGGTAACCGCTAAAAAAACTAGCTCGTAATATAGAGCATTTCTCGCTTTTAATTCCTGTTGTTTTAAAGTATGCATCACTTCATTTAACATTTTTGTCCTTTTAAGGATGTTTTGTCGGGTTAAATTCGTATCAGGAGCATTTTTTAACTTGGTAATATGCCCTTGGAGAGGAAAAGTTTCATTAGTATTTATATCTGTATACATACCTGAATCGAATGCTTCTGTTAACTCCTTGACTGATAAACCAACAAATCCATCTATCTTACTGTCCTCTTGGATTGGATAGATTGACGTTATTAATTGAGGATTAACTACAGGTACAACAGAAAAATGAGTTCTTCTTTTCTCAGGGGGCATATCCTTACAAATAATATTATAAGTAAACGATCCCTCTATTGAAAACCTGCTATCTTCATTTTCTTTTATTGGAGAACATACCAATGTCGATTCTTCATGAATTCTTCTATAGGCTGTTTTTAAAACCGATTCGCCTTGAAGCATTTTCCCACCTATCGGTGCTAAATAATTGGCACTATATTTACTTTCTTTGGTTTTATGAGCAAGATAAACTTCAATAATAGGAATTTCCCCATTCGGACAAGATAAATATTTATCCAAACCCGTAAGAATGTTTTGAGGAGTTCTGAAAGCATAAGGAAAAGCTCTTGAGACTTCCACTACTGGAATTTCATGCTCTTTTGCTTCTAACATAATTTATCCTTTTAAAATTAACTATAAGTTATATATTGTATCAAAGCTTATCAACCTTGTCAAAAGGGAGAAAAGATAGTATCATAAGTAAATCTTTATGAAAAATTTATTTATAGAACAGACCATTGATCAAATTGGGAAAGAAGTCGAGCTTTACGGCTGGGTGGATACAAAACGTGATCATAAGAAGATCGTTTTTATTGATTTGAGAGATCGGAGTGGGATCGTCCAGGTGGTCGGCGGAGAAGAGTTCAAAACTTTATCGGCGGAAGATGTTGTCTGGATTAAAGGTTTAGTTAAAGCCCGACCGGAAAAATTAGTCAACCACAAATTAAAAACAGGAACAGTTGAAATTGAAGCTAAAGAACTAAAAATTATTTCCAAAGCCAAACCGCTCCCCATCCCCGTTCAAGGTGACGGTTATGATATTGACGAAGAGATACGCTTGAAATATCGTTATCTTGATATCCGCCGTCCGCGAATGACAAGAAATCTAATTTCAAAATCCAAAATTACAACTTTTATAAGAAATTATTTAACCCAACTAGACTTTCTTGAAATTGAAACACCGATTCTCACTAAAACCACTCCTGAAGGCGCCCGGGATTTTCTGGTTCCCTCCCGCCTACAAAAAGGAAAGTTCTATGCACTTCCCCAGTCACCCCAACAGTATAAACAACTACTAATGGTTGCCGGAATTGAAAGATACTTTCAGATTGCCCGTTGTTTTCGTGACGAAGATCCCAGACGCGACCGAGCCTATGGCGAATTTACCCAGCTTGATCTGGAAATGTCTTTTGTCGAACAAAACGATATTATTACTTTAGCTGAAGATCTATTCACAAAACTTGTCAAAGAAGTTTTTCCGGAAAAACATATTTCACAAACTCCCTGGCCGCGTCTTTCTCACCAGTATGTTATAGAAAAATATGGCACGGATAAACCCGATTTAAGAAAAAATAAAAAAGACGTAAACGAGTTGGCTTTTTCCTGGACCGTTGATTTCCCTCTTTTCACTGAACAATCGGAAAAAGATTTTTTTTACGGATCCGGTCAAGCCAAGTTCGCCCCTTCCCATCACATGTTTACCGCCCCTCATCCTGATGATATTCCTCTTTTGGACAAAGATCCTTTGAAGGTAAGGGGACTTCAGTATGATATGGTTTTGAATGGTTATGAGGTTGGAGGCGGCTCTATCAGAATTCACCAGCCGGAAGTTCAGAAAAAGGTTTTTGATCTAATCGGTTTTAACGAAGAACAAAAAAAACAGTTTTCCCATATGCTTGAAGCTTTTGAGTTTGGCGTTCCTTCCCACGGCGGAATCGCCCCTGGTATCGACCGGTTTTTGTTTACCGTTTTGAGTGAGCCTTCTATCCGCGAAGTGATGGCCTTTCCCGCTTCATCAGGTGGAAAAATATCAGTCATGGAAGCACCGTCATCGGCAACTGATGGACAACTTAAAGAACTAGGAATTAAAATAAAGATTTAAATTATGCGTCTCAAACATATTTTACTCTTCTCCTTTTTTACCCTCCTCTTTCTCTTTTATCCCGGAGATTCTTATTATTTTCATATTTTTGCCTATAACCGGGAATTAATAAATAAAATAGCCCCATCTACAAAAATTAATATCAATCCCATTCCCTATCTAAAACTACCTTATTATCCGGAAGTCTCAGCTGAAGGAATTTATTTGGTCGATTTACTCTCTTTTACTCCGATTTTTTCCCGTAACGAAAGTTTGAAACTTTTTCCGGCCTCGACAACAAAAATTCTATCGGCTTTAGTTGCCTACGATGTCTATAAGCCTGACCAGATAATTACTGTCAAAAGAACAATCGACGATGGCCAGGTGATGGAGCTGGTCGTTGGAGAAAAAATTACCGTAGAGAATATTTTTTACGGAATGCTTGTTCATTCCGCCAATGATGCTGCTTATGTTCTGGCTGATAATTATGGTTATGATAAATTTATCGCCTTGATGAACAAAAAGGCCGCAGCTTTAGGGATGAAAAATAGTCATTTTGTTAATCCGAATGGATTGGATGCCATGTATCAGTACTCGACTGCTTTTGATTTGAGTCTAGCGGCTCGAGAACTGCTCAAAAATCCATATTTATCAAAAATTGTTTCCACTAAAGAAATCACTATCTCCGATGTCGATTTTAAATATTTTCACCAATTAATCAGTGTCAATAAGCTTCTTGGGGAAATTCAAGGTTTGGGAGGGTTAAAAACTGGCTATACAGAAAATGCTGGAGAAAACCTTGTTTCTTTTTATAAAAAAAACGGTCATCAGTTTGTGATTGTTATCTTAAAAAGTTTAGATAGATTTAACGATACGAGAAATATAATCAGCTGGATAGAAGAGAATGTAGGCTATGTAAATATTAAATATTAAACGGTTAAAAGTTAAATAAACTGTTAAAGAACAAACAGTTAAACAAAAAACGTTTAAGATTCAAATGTTTAATATTTATTTAACATTTAATATTTAATCTTTAAGATTTAATTCTTTACTGCCGGTACATACCCGACGAAATTCCCTTCTCCTAAAAATACATAAACCGGCTGAAGATAGTTTTGATAGATATCGGGATCAAAATAACCAAGCTTCATGCTTTTTATTACTACCTCTTTTTGTCCCTGGGTTCCAGTCACTACAAATCCTAGACCATTATTTAATTCTGACCAAGCTTCCTCCCCTGTTTTTACTCTATAAACGCCAACCTGTTCTTCCGATTTTTCAAAAAAAGCTATTTGACTTTTGATCACTGTATAATCGTTTCCCTCAAAAATCATAATCACATAGTTTTGACTGGTAAATAATTTAGGAGTAACAATCGAATATTCATCAATATTTGGGCGATAAAAATCAACTTCCACCAATTGGGCTTGAGAACTTCTTTCAACATTAACAAAATTCTGATTAATGGGATTAAATTTTAAATAAATTACATTAGTTTTTCCTTTTGAAAGTTCGTCAGGATAACGGCCAATTTTTTTTAAAAAATCCACCGCTTTGTTTTCAATGACTGTTTTAGTGGGAATAGTCAACTGGGAAGAAGAAAATAATTCGTTATTAACCTTTCTGTCAAATTTATAATTAAAATTAGAGATGTCTATCGTCAAGGTTTTTTCTGCATCGGCAAAAGTGGCTATCTTACCGACGAGCTTGTATTTAACTACTTCCGTATTAAAGCCAAAGCTTTTAGCAATTAAATATATTTTTTCACTATAACCAAAACGGGGATTATACTGTGGTAAAAAATAAACTTTAGCTGTTTCAGTGGCGGTGACTGGAACCCCTTCAATTGTATCCAGAGTAAACTTAAATCCGGCGCTTGATGAAGATTTGGGAATTTCCGGAAGGCTGACCGCCCCAAAAATTGGATTAGTAGAAATAGTGACAGTTTTATTGGATTCTAAATAAATTAGAGTTAATTTAATAGAATAAAAAAATATTAAAAATATAAGACAAAATAAAATTCCATAAGGTAAATACTTACGAAAATAATAAGACAGTGAAGTTAAGGACATATTAATCTTGACAACAAATAAACATTTTTTTAATGATCTTAGCTATTATTTTAAAAAATTTATTAACAATATCCATAAGCTATTTATAGCAGAAATATAACAGCCAGAATAGAGGTAAATAGAAAAGCGATTGAAACAATCACTCTTTGATAAGGAAAAAAAACTTTTCCATGATTAAACTTTCTTAAAATTATATCTGCGGTTATCGAAAGAAAAATTACTAACAAACCAATCGCCAGGATATCATTTATTCCTAACTTTCTCGCTATTAATAATCCTCCTCCAATAGTTATTATGCATGCTGGACACATAAGTCTATGATAAAATTTACTAGTACAAATTGCAATCTAGAACACAAAAATGAAACCCTGTTTATTATTTCTTTCATGTAAAAATATTGACGAGGCAGATAAAATTTCCAGTCAATTACTTAAAGAAAAACTGATCGTCTGTGCTAAAAAAATACCCATCAATTCTTCTTATTTATGGAAAAATAAAATTGAATCAGCCCAAGAGATTTTGTTAATCATGGATTCTATTGAGGAAAATTTCGAAAAGATTAACCAAGAAGTCAAAAAACTTCACAGCTATAAAACTTATACCTTGTTTATGACCAATATTGACAAAACTAACAGAAAGGTTGTTAATTGGTTTAAAAGAGAAATTGGCCATACAACCTCGTAGGTTGGATGAGGCTAAAAATGTAAAAAATGATATATAATGTAATTTAAAATTAGTCGGGGTGGCGGAATGGTAGACGCGCTAGCTTGAGGGGCTAGTGCCCGCAAGGGCGTGGAGGTTCAAGTCCTCTCTCCGACACATTTATTTTCTTTTGACTGTATAAACGTAAGGATAATATAGAAAAAGTGCTGGCGGGTCGTCCTGGATAATCTTCTGAAATTCTTGATAGATCTTTTTCCGTTCTTCAATATTTATGGTTGATCTTCCATCTTCAAGAAGCTTGTCAATTTTGACATTTTGATAGTTACCAATATTACCTTCTTTCTGAATCGAATGCCAAAAATAATATTGGTCCGGATCTTGGGGAACTTTCCAGAAAACCAGCAATAAATCAAAATTGTCCGGGCGATCATATGAGATCATATTGATATCTACTTTCAATCCTGTTTTTTCAATTTCCCCAGCAATGCTATCTGCCGCATCATAATAATCATAAGATGTTAATAAATTTAACTGGGCTGATTCGGTAGCTTCTATTTCTTTTTTGATAATTTTTGTTGCCGTATCTATGTCATAGATATTTGTTTTTAAGTTGGGATTATAAGCCCAAGATATGGGAGGAATTGGTCCTCGGGCAATCTCGCCAAAATCATTTAATTTTTGATAGTCGATCATCATGGAAAAAGCGTCTTTAATATCCTTATTGGAAAAAAATTTATCCTTATTATTAAAAAATAAAGTCAATAAACGCGTATAATCGACTGATTTAACTATCTGACTATTTTTCCAGTTAATAAAAGTGTCTGCTACAGATTTTTTTGTTAAAGTCATTTTGGTGATTTCACCTTTTTTATATGCCGTCACCAAATCCGATTCATTATTGTAAAATTTATATTTGATTGTCATTAAATCCTTTGTATTTGGCACAAGGGTTAATTCTTGTAAGGAACCGTTGAGGATTTTGTATTTTCCCAATTTATAAAAACCGGCAATCCCGACTAAAGGTGGACGAATTAAGGACTTGCTTAAATAGGTCGGAAAAATACCTAAAGGCTTATTTAAATAAAAATCTAGTATATTATTATCAACTATTTTTATTTTTACATCACTAAATTGATAATTAATGTCTGAGGCTGTGAATTTTTTGTCGTCATTCCAAAGCAGGTTATTTTTTAAATAAAATCGGTATTGTTTTCCTCCATTTTTGACTTCCCATGAATTTGCTAAAACAGGAATGATTTCCCCTTTTTCATTGATCGTTACCAAACCATTGGAAACTTTTGTCATTATTTCATCTGACAGATTGGTAAAATTATAATTGCCGACTATTCCAATTATTTCTTGCTTATTGAAAATCGATTTTAGATATGGGGAGACTGACAAAAAACCAATCAGACTGATAAAACCAATAAAAAAACTCATCAAAATCAACCGTGAATACTTTTTAATAAACTCTAAAAATAACCAATAATAATAACGAAAAACTTTTTTATTCATTTAACAAAAAGATTGATCAAAGAAACCACTAAAAAAATAACAATAAAAATTGCTGTTAACCAAAGAATTATTTTTTCCATACCACGTCTGGTTTGGAACATTTCTCCACCTCCACCCCAAGCACTACCCAGACCTGCTCCTTTTCCTTGAATCAGAATAAATATAACTATTAGGACACTGAGGATAATATTCAGGATCAAAAGAAAATTCTTCATACCACTACGCTAAAAATAGCTTAAATTTATAATAGCTTTGTTAGGTATTATCACTTTCATATTTAATTTATTATTAACCCCTAACGTATCCCGACTCGGTCGGGAGAAGTGGGGTCATATTATTTTTTCCAATAAATTAATAATGGTAGAAATCGAAAAAGAAGAAACAAAAATATTTGTTAAACCTGAAATTTTAATTTCACCTAGTGTTATACCTAATAATTTTATGCCGGGAAAAACCCATTCTTTAATGTCAATAAGATTAAAATGACTTAAAAGAAAATAGAAGATTATAGCGTAAAAAATTACCGAAACGAAACCTAATGTAAGAATATTTAGTGGTAATAGAATAAGGTTGCTTATAGGAACAATCAAATAATAAACGGCGGCTATTATTAAAGCGGCTTTCAGATAAATCATATAGTCTGGTTTAATAATAAAACCCTTGTTCCAGAGAGCGGTAAGAAATATTGCTACTCCGGAAAAAATAACCATTCTAAGTATTTTTTTCATATCGTCCTTTCATTATAGCAAAAAGTCCTTGCTTCTTAAAAACAGATGGTATTTACGGGCAAAGCGATGTGACTCGTCACGAAGCAGTCTGACGATGTTTAAAACTTTATTGTCATTTTTTAAAAATAAGTTTGGATATCCCTCAACTCCTATGATTATTCTATCGGGATTTTTGGCAATTCCAATAAGGGGAATATTTATTTTATTATTTTGAAAAATTTTTAAAACCGCTTTAATTTGTGGCCGACCTCCATCAATAATTATCAAATCTGGAAGCGGCCAAGATTGTTTTAACCTTCTTCTTATTACTTCATTGAGTCGTTCAAAATCTGACCTTAAACCAAACTGTTTAATATTAAAGCGACGGTATTCTTTCTTGTCAATCTGGTTATTTTTCATAACTACCATTGAACCAACTGCTTGTTTCAAACCTAAATTACTAATATCATATGTTTCTATTCTATCCAAGGTATGTAATCGTGGAAAGTACTTTTTTAAAATAATAAGCATCTCCTTTAATTTTTTTTCGTTATTGTTTATAAAAAATTCCGAATCATCTTTTAAGTTTAACAATCGGTCAAACCTAAAAATTTTATTGCGAACAATAATTGCCTGTTCATATTGATTATTCTTTATTAAAACATTTAATTGTTGATTAAGGTTTTTAATGATCCTTTTTACATTACCGTTTAAAATTGAAACGACTTGATTAATATTTTTTTTATATTGTTTTTTTAGGACAAGTCGAGACTTGTCCCTACTTTGATTGATAAAATTAGGACAAGGATTGCATAATCCTATTTTGGAGTAAAAACAGGCTTTTTTGCTAATTTTTTTTTGTGTACAGAACGGGATAATCCGCCTGATATCATTAATAATTTTTGTCAACATTCTTACTGATGAAAATGGACCAAAATATAAGCTTTTGTTATCAAGTTCTTTGCGTGTTATTATAAGTTTGGGGAATTCATCATTGATTGTAATTTTGATATAAAGAGGACTTTTATCATCTTTCCAAATCGAATTATATTTTGGTTGAAGTTTTCTTATTAATTTTGCCTCCATTATTAAGGCTTTAAAATCTGACTCAGTTATTATCGTTACAATTTTATTTGAATTATTAATAATTAATCTTTCCTTATTGTCCAACTTAGAATTTTCCAAATGAGACAATACTCTTGCTTTAATATTGACCGATTTACCAATATAATTGATTACTTTTTTATTTTTAAAAAGGTAAAGGCCAATCGTGTTAGGTAGATTATCTATCTGACTCCTAGTAATCATGGTGTTTTATTTTTCTAAACATCCGATAAATTAAAAATAGGACTGATAATCCTAAAAGGATAGAAAAAATTATTAGTATCAATGTATAAATAAAAGGAATAATATTGATTTTTTGTTTTAAAAGCTGTTTTTGGAGAACATTAACTATCAATATACCCTGAATTCCTTTATTTTTTTCCTGAGACGAAAAATTAAACAATATTGATTTTTTTTCAAAAGGAGCCAAAACCGGAATAATAAATTTTTCCTTATCAATATTAATATTTTTTCCTTCTAGATTAATCGGAATTTGCCAAAGATAGCTACTACCGTTATTTTTTATAGTAAACTTCCCTTGATAAGACTTTTTATCAGAAATTGTGCCCGGAAAATCTATCCCTTCAATAACAATTTCCTTTTTTTCAATTGGTTGTTCGACAGTGGGTTTTACTAAAACATCACGAGAATTTTCTATCTTATACATTCCAGCAACTAATGGATAGTCGGGATTTTTTCCATGAATAACAAAAACAATATGATTCAAATCAAATGACGAAAAATAATTAATTCCTGATGTATTTTCCCAGGTTGGGTCAATAGAAATCCAATTTTCCGTTTTTGGATCAAAATATTCCGGCCAAGCATGCAAAATATCGGAAGATAATGAAATCGGTTGTAATTTTGGATCTAAAGAGAAACCGTAACCTTCTACCTCTCGACTATAAATTCCTTTTTCTCTGGCAATTCCAACAAAAAGATCAGAAAACTCAAGACATACTGCCTGACTGGGATTTGACAAGATATTATCCGCTCCCAATCGCTTATTCTGTGAATTAATTTTATTAAAATTATATTTTAAGCTATTTGTAACAAAGTCATATATTTCTTTTGGGTTATTAATACTTTTAATTAAATCAACTTTATTTATTTGCCAATATTTTTTTGCCGTAAGAAGATAATTTTTTTGTTGATTAATCGTTGTTCGAAAATATGGCGCTGCATCATCTCTTGTTTTAGAATAAATCTCAATCAAACTTTTATAAATAATTGTTTTTGTTTCTAGAGGTTTAAGAAAATATTTTCCTAAATAATTACCATCCTCGTCAAGACGAACAGATTCGGGAAGTGGATTAATTGACTGTAAAAATAATTTTTGATTGGATGTTTCGGGTGGGAAAGCTATTTCTGTAAAGATTGGATATATTTGATCATTTTTTAAATGATAAGTTAATTCTGTTTGATAGATTTGACTATCTCCAAAAACAGCATAAATGGTTTTCGTTTTTGGATTATTCCAAATTATTTTATTTCCTGAAACCGAGTCAGGTTTAGGTTTAGAAATAGAAACTTTTTTATTTGTTGTTTCCGGTAAATTGACTGTTATGTTATAAGATTCGTTTTGCGTGTTTTCAATTACCGGTAAAACTACTTCCCAAACTTTTCCATTAACCTTAAATAAATTTGCCTGATCAAAGTTTAAAAAAAAAGTATTGACCGAATCTTTACCAACAGTCGGGTTTGAAAATTCCAATTCTATTTTAGTTTTATTTTCATCGGTAGTTATTTTTGGCGTAATATATCCATTATCGTCTGAGGTTTTAAGATTATTAATCGAAAAGGTATTTGGAAAACTTATGGCAAATTTACTAACAAATACATCAGATTTTAAATTAATTATTTTTATCTTGAAATTCACTTGAGAATTTAAACTGTTTTGTGATTGAGAAAGATTGTATTCGACTTGATAATCGGTTTTAAAGTCAGAAGCAAAGACTGTTGGTGAAAAATGAAGTAATAAATTTAAAATGAAAAAGAAAAATAATATTTTTACTAATTTAAGCATTTTAATATCAAATAACAAATAACAATTCAATAATAAATCACAAATTTTAAATGTTTAAAAATTTAATATTTGATATTTGTTATTGATTTGACATTTGAATTTTGTCATTTGTCATTTTCCTCAAATATTGTCCTGTATAAGAAGATTTTACCTTAATAATTCCGTTAATTTCTCCCTGATAAATTACCTTTCCACCTTTATCTCCTCCGTCGGGTCCAAGATCAATTATAAATTGACAGTTTTTGATAATATCAAGGTTGTGTTCAATAACAATCACAGTATTACCTCTATTAACTAATTCGGTAATCGTATGAAGTAATTTTTCAATATCATAAAAATGCAAGCCAGTCGTTGGTTCATCGAGTATATAAATAGTTCTGCCAGTATTACGCCTAGACAATTCATTGGCTAATTTTAATCTTTGAGCTTCACCTCCGGATAGTGTTGGCGCTGGTTGTCCAAGTTCCAAATAACCTAAACCGGTCTTTTGTAAGAAGCTTAGTTTAGAATAAACTTTAAAATAATTATTAAAGAAAATTAAGGCCTCATCAACCGTCATTTTTAATATTTCATAAATATTTTTGTCCTTATATTTAACCTCAAGCGTTTCTTTGTTATAACGATTGCCCTGACAGACGTCGCAAATAACATATACATCGGCTAAAAACTGCATTTCGATTTTTAAAACTCCAGCCCCTTGACATTTTTCACAGCGACCACCTTTGACATTAAAAGAAAATCGGCCTTTTTCGTACCCGTGCTCCCGGGCATCAATAGTTGAAGCAAAAATCTCTCTAATTTCATCAAAAAAACCAATGTAAGTAGCCGGGTTGCTCCTAGGTGTCCGGCCAATCGGCGACTGATCAACCATATAAACCCGATCAAGATATTGATAACCCTCAATTCTTTTAAATTCACCAATTTTATCGTGAAAATAACCATCTAAATAATATTTCAGGGCTGGATAAACCGTCTCCGTAATCAGTGAAGATTTACCTGAACCAGAAACTCCTGTTATACAAATCAGGTTGCCCAAAGGAATCTTGATATCAATATTTTTTAAATTGTTATGAGTAATCCCGGAGAAAATTAATTCCCCGTGATTTGTATGTAGGAGCGGAGTCTTCCCGCCCGTAATTTGAATTGATTTTTCCCCAATAAGATATTGACCTGTTAATGACGTTTTTGTTTTTTTCATCTCGGAAAGATTACCGCTGAAAATTATTTTTCCTCCGTTTTTCCCGGCTTTTTCTCCCAACTCAATTAAATAATCAGCTGATTCTATCGTTTCCCGATCATGTTCAACAACAATTAAACTATTACCTAAATCTCGAAGATTTTTTAAGGTTCTAATTAATGACGCAATGTCGCGTGGATGAAGACCAATTGACGGTTCATCAAGCACATAAAGAACGCCTGTTAACCCGCTACCGATTTGGGAGGCTAAGCGAATTCTTTGCAGTTCTCCTCCGGATAATGACCCAGCCCGTCTACTGATTGTCAGATAAGATAAGCCGACACTGTTTAAAAAATTTAATCTGGTCAAAATTTCTTTAATAATCGATTTGGCAATTTGTTTTTCGTAAACCGATAAAATCGTATCTAATTTTTCCTTAAAATAATTTATTAAACTATCAATTGATTGGTCGGAAATATCGGTAATATTTTTTTTATCTATTGTAATTGAAAGAATCTCAGATTTTAATCTTTTTCCCAGACATTTTGGGCAGGTTTCTTCCCGCATATACTTTTGTATCTCCATAGCTGAATAATCGCCCTGAGTCTCAACATATCTTCGTTCTAATTCATTAATAATTCCTGTAAATTTTTCGGTAATGGAAGTTGCCCGACCAAAGCGGTTGGTACCTTCAACTCTGTAAACTTTATTCGTCCCTTTTAAAAGAATGTCTATTTGTTTATTTGTTAATTTGTTAATTTGTTCATTCATGTCTATCCCTTCTTCTTCGCATACTCGTTTGATTAAACGGACATACCAAGTTTCATGAAAAAATAGCTTATTAAAAGGAAGGATTCCACCCTCAAGAATGGAAAGATTTTTATTTAAAATTAAATTATAGTCAACAGCAAAAATTGTTCCAATTCCCCGACATTTCTCACAAGCCCCAAGCGGTGAATTAAAAGAAAACATTCTTGGTTCAATTTCAGGTAACGATATATTACATACTGGACAGGAAAATTTCTCCGAGTAAAGATGTTCGATGTTCCCAGTTTTGACTATCACTAATCCATCAGAAAGCTTTAATGATTGTTCAATTACATTAACTAACCTCGATCTTAAGTTTTCGATAAATTCATTGTTTTTCATTTCTTTATGTCCAGAATATATCGTATCCATTAAAGCTTCTATTTTATGTTTGTTGGTCTTAATCAAGTTAATTTCGTCATCTAAGCTAAAGGTTTTTCCGTCAGCAATAATTTGATTTATTCCCTTTGAACGAAGATTATCAAAAAGATCCTTGAATTCACCTTTTTTATTTCGAACAATTGGAGATAAAATTAAGAATTGGTGTGATTTTATTTTATTGTCAAGAATTTTATTTTCAATTTCCTTTATCACTCGCTGAACAATTTCATCAACCGACATTTTGCTGATTTCCCGACTGCAGTTTGGACAGTGCGGATGTCCAACTTTGGCAAAAAGTAAACGCAGGTAGTCATAAATTTCAGTAATTGTTCCAACGGTTGACCGAGGATTGTGCGAAGTCGTCTTTTGATCAATTGAGATTGATGGAGACAGACCCTCAATTAAATCAACATCAGGTTTATCCATTATTCCCAAAAATTGGCGAGCATAGGCCGACAATGATTCAACATACCGTCGTTGTCCTTCGGCATAGATCGTATCAAAAGCAAGTGAAGATTTTCCCGACCCGGAAATTCCGGTAATGACGACAAATTCGTTTTTAGGAATATCGACAGAAATATTTTTTAGATTGTGCTGACGAGCACCTCTAATACGTATATTATCCATAAGTTTAAATATTAAATCTTAAATTTTAAATATTAAAGGTTAAATAAATATTAAAGATTGAATGTTTAAACTTTAAAAATTAATACGTTTAATATTTTTTTAATAATTAAGATTTAATCTTTAACAATTTCTTTTACTTTATCTCTTATCCTAATCGCCAGTTCAAAATTCAGGTTTTCTGCCTGATTTTTCATTTCTCTTTCCATTTTGCGGACCAACTTTTTTTTATCAAATGGCGTTAAGCTTTCAATATTTATTTCATCCAAATATTTTGCGTCAAAATCACGATCGTAAAACAAACTTTTTTCATCTTGATTAACTATTTTTTCCCTTATTGGTTTATAAATTGTCTTTGGTGTAATTTTATGTCTGGTGTTGTATTTTATTTGATATTTTCGTCTTCTGTCAATCTCTCCAACCGCTTCTTTTATTGATTTTGTCACTATATCTGCATAAATAATTACCTGGCCGGTAATATTTCTGGCCGCCCGACCCATTGTCTGAACAAGTGAAGTTCTCGATCTTAAAAACCCTTCGTGGTCGGCATCAAGAATTGCAACCAATGTCACTTCCGGCAAATCCAATCCTTCCCTGAGTAAATTGACGCCAATTAAAACATCAAAGTTTCCTTTTCTCAAATTTTCCAGAATATTAGATCTTTCCAAGGTTTTGACGTCACTATGAAGATAGGCGGCGTTAATTCCTGCCTGCCGGCAGGCAGGTTTCTTTTCTTTTAAGTAGGTGGATAAATCTTCGGCCATTTTTTTGGTCAATGTCGTTACCAAAATTTTTTCATGTTTTTTAACTCTTTTTCTAATTTCAATAATCAAATCTTGTACTTCATTTTCAGCCGGCTTAATAATAATTTCCGGATCAACAATCCCTGTTGGCCGGATTAATTGTTCAACAATTCCAGTCTTCTTTGATTTTTCTATTTCCCATTCATTCGGTGTTGCCGAAACATAAACTATTTTCGATACCATCGGATAAAATTCCTCAAACTTTAACGGCCGGTTATCAAAGGCCGCTTTTAATCGAAAACCATAATCAATCAAAGTTCTTTTCCGGGAATAATCGCCGTTAAACATTCCTTTGATTTGGGGAACCGTCATATGAGATTCATCAATAAATAAAAGCCATTGATCGCCATAGGCTTCTTTAAAATAATCAATCAAAGTGTAGGGCGGATCACCGATTTTTCTGCCATCAAAATAACGAGAATAGTTTTCAATGCCATTAACATAACCAACTTCTTTAATCATCTCCAGGTCATAATTAACTTTACGAACCAGTCTTTGCATTTCCACTAATTTATTTTTCTTTTTTAATGCTTTCGCTTCTTTTTTTAAATCATCTCTTATTTGTTGTTCGGCATTTTTAAAAACTGCTGGGTCCATCAAGTAGTGCTTGGCAGGATACACAATCAATTTCGAATTTCGAATTTCGAATTTCGAATTTTTGATTAACTTACCAGACAAAGGTTCGAAACTTTCATAACTTTTAACAATGCCGTTTTCAATATTAACCTTATATCCCACATCTTCATAGGCCGGATAGATATCAATTCTGTCTCCCCTGATTCTAAAAGTTCCTCTTTTAAAATCAAATTCGCTCCGATCATACTGTAGTTCAATCAAACGACGAATAATCTTTTTTATGTCAATTTTTTGTCCAATACTAACTTCCATAATAAAACGTCCATACTCAACCGGCGAGCCGATATTGTAAATACAGGAAACAGAGGCTACTACAATCACGTCTTTCCGGGTTAAAATATTTGTCGTTGATTTAAGACGGAGTTTGTCAATCAACTCGTTGATCTGGGCTTCCTTTTCAATATAGGTATCTGATGCGGGCATATAGGCTTCCGGTTGATAATAGTCATAATAGGAAACAAAATAAGAGACGGCATTTCCCGGAAAAAAATCCCGGAATTCCTGATAAAGCTGACCCGCCAATGTTTTATTGTGGGAAATAACCAAAGTCGGCAACTGCAATTTCTCAATTACGTTAGCTAAAGTAAATGTCTTGCCTGATCCGGTCACACCCAGTAACACCTGGTCTTTTTTACCCATCTTAATCCCGGCAATTAATTTTTCAATCGCCTGCGGCTGATCTCCGGTTGGGAAAAATGAGGATTTGAGTTTAAACATAAATGCAACCAATAATTTTACACCACTTTTTGATAAATTAGTAGATATAATTATTAGATGGATGTTATAAGGTTTATTGTCGACTTCATTATTCACATTGACGTTCATTTGGGATCGATTATTTCGACTTACGGATTGGCAACCTACGCCATTTTGTTTCTCATCATCTTTATGGAAACAGGATTGGTTTTTACGCCGTTTTTACCCGGTGATTCGCTTCTTTTTGCCGCCGGAGCTTTTGCTGCTTTAAATTCTTTGAATATTTTTATTCTCTGGTTTGTTTTATTATTGGCTGCCCTAATCGGTAATACAAGTAATTATTGGATTGGTTATTTTTTTGGAAAAAAAATTGTTGCCCACCCGAAAATCCCGATTGACGAAGAACATATAAAAGAAACTAAGAAATTTTTTGATAAGTATGGTGGAAAGACTATAATCATGGCCAGATTTATGCCATTTGTCAGAACCTTTGCTCCGTTTGTGGCCGGAGTCAGCAGGATGGATTATAAACAGTTTATATCTTATGATTTAATTGGTGGTTTTTCTTGGGTAACGATTGGCATCATGGCCGGATATTTTTTTGGAAATATTAAATTTGTTAAAGAAAATTTTTCCCTAGTAATTATTGGTGTAATTCTCATCTCTCTCCTCCCAATTTTCATAGAAATCGTTAGAAAAAAAATATTAAAGATTAAATCTTAAATGTTAAATATCGTCGCCACTCCAATTGGAAATCTCGATGACCTGTCACTCCGTCAGGCAAAAATTTTAGCCGCTTCTGACATTATTTTAGCCGAAGATACCCGTTCTGCTCAAACTTTGCTTATCGCAATTAAAAACCGCTTTATGTTGCCTATTATTTGCTCTACGTTGTGGTCTTATTACAAAGAAAAAGAATTTGAAAAACTACCGGAAATCATCGATCTTTTGAAACAAGGAAAAAATATTTCCTTAATTTCTAAGGCCGGTACTCCTCTTATTTCTGATCCCGGCTATTTATTAGTTAAAAAATGCCTCCAAAAAAATCTTTGTATTACTGTTATTCCCGGTCCATCGGCTATAACGTCGGCTTTGATTTATTCCGGATTTAATCCCGGAGAACATATGTTTTTTGGTTTTTTTCCAAAAAAAGAGTCGCAAATACTTCAATTAATCAATCGATTAAAACGGATAAAAATTATTTTCCCGAATGTGGTTTTTGTCTTCTACGAATCGCCTTTGCGGATCAATAAAACTTTAAAGTGTTTTGTCACATCAAAGTGGGAGCCGGAAGCGGTCATCTGCCGTGAAATGACAAAAAAGTTTGAGGAAATCATCCGAGGATCAATTGACGAATTGATTAAAAGAGACTATAAGGGTGAAATTACGGTAGTCATCAAATAATTAATTTGTCTTTCGAATATAGATTATCTTTGAATCAGAAATCTTACTTAAAATATTATAATCACTGAGAACTTCGTTAAAAGTTGCGATCGATTGTAGTCTTCCATTCCAAGGAATAATTAATTTTGGTTTATATGTTTGAACTATTTTTTTGAAATTTTGTGGAATTAAATTATTTGATCTAATTCTTACATATGAAATATCGGATAATTCCGGGGGTGGAAGACGGTTAGACAAACCGCTTAAGATTTCTTCGTCACTTACAACAATATCATTAATAGTTGTGTGTTTTTTTACAATTTCAACAGCCTTTTGTTGTTGGTCGTTAATAAGTCTTGAAGAAGTTTTAGCCGTTGTATAAATACGATTGCTTAAAGAAATAACCAATATGATTAAAACTATAAATTTATATAATTTTTTATTATTAAAATAAGAGTCAACTATCAGTGAAAATAACAAAACCATAGGAACGGTTAATATCGCCAAATGATGAGGAAATAATGGCCGGTAAAAAATAAATAGAATCAAAACAAAAATGCTCCAAAGAAAAATAATTTTTAGCGGATAGTCAAATTTATTTTTCTTAAAAAAACTTAAAATCAAACTTCCCAAAATAATTGCTGATAAAACAATGTCTCTTTTCAAATAATCCAATAATAAAAATGAGGATGAAGAAGTTGCAACTGCTTGAAATCTAAGTAAAATCGAATTATTGAAAACTTCTTTTATCCCAAACGGAAGAATAAAAATAAGAAAAAATCCAATACTGACAGTAAAAAATATTAATAATAAATTAACAATATTTTTAATAGAAATTTTCTTATTCTTAATTAATAAAAATAAAACTAAAATAAAGGAGGGAATAAAAGTAATATCAAATTTTGTCCAGAAGGCTAAGTTTAAAAAAAATATTGAAAATATAGACCAGCGCAAACGAAAAAATTTACCAAATCTTATTAAAGAAGCAAAACTTAACAGTGAAAAAGTGGTAATTAGAATATCCGACTGAAAAGTTAATACCTGATTATAATAAGACGGAATAAGAAATAATAAACCGATCACTAATAATCCTGTCCACTTATTTTTTAATTCAAAACTTAGCCAAATAATTGCCAGAAGTCCGATCATTGACCAAATTCCAATTGTTAATCGCGCAGCCGGTAACGTTTTACCAAATAAAATAAATCCGGGATAAACGGTTAATAAAAAGCCAGGCGGTTGAGAAAAATAAGTTTTTTTATAAGCTGGATATCCTTTATCAACAAGAAGGAACGAGGTCAAATATATTCCTTCGTCGTTATCGGCGACGAGGTGACTTATCAATTTGAATTGTGTAAAAAAGACGATTAATAAAAAAGCAACTGTCAAAATAATAAAATTCTTATTTTTCATTATTAGTATTTTACTATAATACTCATAATGATTAAGAAAAATCCTAATAAACAATCACGAAATATTGTTTTTGATTTGTTGAAAATTGTTCTTATTTTTTTGGTCGTCAATATCCATATTCGAGTTATTTCTCCGAACAAGGCCCATTTATTTGGATCTTATTGGTCTTATACTGTCCCTATATTTATAACACTTTCATTCTTCTTTATGAACAAATACTTTTCTGAAGTAAGATTATCTTTTTCGATTATCTTATCGAGAATAAAAAGATTGTTGTTTCCTCTTATTTTTTGGTCGGGAGTTGGTTTTTTGTTAAATCCTAAATTATTTAATATTAGAAATTCCCTGCTTCAGTTACTGACCGGCAAGGTCGTCGATACCCCGCTATATTATTTAAACATATTGATATTATTTACTTTGATTTTTTGGCTGATTACATATTTACCGTCAAAATTTCGCGTTCCTCTGCATTTTATAATCATAATCACTGCTTTAGCGTTTGATTATTCAGGCATTAGCTATCATTTTTTTAATCCGATGATCAACGAAGTAAAAAGAAGCTATGGGCAAATTGATGAACTGATAAAATATGCGTCACTTGGAGTATTATTTGGAATGTTGGCCAAACAAAAGAAAAAGAAATTGATTCTTTTTAGTTTTGTCGGTTTAACCTTATTATTATTGAATTTATTTAAATTTCCCCAACCACCTGGATTTAATTATTCGGGAATTGAATTATTTTTTGGAACAATATTCATTTTATCTTTCGCTCTGCTAATAGGCGATGTCAATCTATCACCAAAAATTAACAGTTTTATCAATATCTTTGGGGCATATTCGTTTGGAGTATATTTATTTCACATAATATTTCTTGAAAAGTTATTCAAATTTTTTCCAAATTTAAAATATCTCAATAATCTTTTCCCTTTTCAATTTTTACTTCTCTATACTTCAGCCTGCTATTGCTTCTGTTTTCTTTTTGATTTCTTAACTCTTAAAAAACTTTCTTTCTTGGTTAAATAATTCTTTAATAATTTTTTCCTGAAAACAATCAATGGTTGATTCATTGATTGACAGTTGGCAGTGTATCTGTTGGCGGCGCTTGAGGCGTTTCGGTTGGTATCGGTTCTTGTGGCTCAGTTGGTGCAGGTGGAACCTCGGGTGTGATCGGTTTTGGAGGCGTCACCGGCGGTGTCGTTGGTTGAGCTGGATTAGGATTTTGTGTATCATCCATAGTTTGATAATGTTTTAACTAATAATAAATTCAGCATAACAGAAATAATATTTCTTGTAAACATTTTACAAGGATTAGAGCTTTTTAAAAATTTTTGTTATAATTTTAAGGTTACCAGAGGTACCCAAGTGGCCAACGGGGAGAGACTGTAAATCTCTTGGGTTTTCCCTTCGGAGGTTCGAATCCTCCCCTCTGGACACGACTGGACTTGAGGCATACAAAGTATATAGTTGGAGCTTCTTATCAATCCTTTCTTGAGGTTCGAACCGATTAGTAATGTCAACGAT